>Ga0302325_10001669_pt1 | contig 55911 bp, 50 predicted proteins | sample Palsa_T0_2_FD_201948 | JGI IMG/M metagenome (GOLD analysis project Ga0302325, IMG submission 201948) | Peat permafrost microbial communities from Stordalen Mire near Abisko, Sweden - Palsa_T0_2 | ecosystem: Environmental > Terrestrial > Soil > Palsa > Peat permafrost | place: Sweden: Abisko... | reverse complement strand
TCTCCCGCGTCCCGGGTCCGCCCACGGAGTTCTCTCCGGCGCCCCGGCCGACTGGTCTTCCGTCCGCGACACCGCCGTCGGGCTTCGCCCCGTCGGCTTCGGGGGGTGCCCTGCCCCAGCGCGGCGGGCCCCAGCGGGGTGGCCCGGCCTTCCGCCGCCCCGAGTCCGCGGGCGGCCCCCAGCCACGGACCAGCGGAGCGCAGGGCGGGGCCAGCGGAGCGCAGAGCGAGAACACCGGAGCGCAGGGCGAGAACACCGGAGCGCAGGACGGGAACACCGGAGCGCGTCCGGACGTCTGGGATGACCGGGCTCCGGCGGCGCAGAAGACCACCGGGCCGCTGCACTCAGCGGAGGCGCCCCCGGCGCCGGAAAGCCGCTCAGGGCGAACGATCATGGCCGCGGTCATGATCGTGCTGGCGGTGGCCCTGGTCGCGGCCCTGATCTGGCTGGCACTAGCCTCCTGACCGCACGGCCGCTGGGACCGAGGGTAACTCCGCCCCGCTGGACTCGGGTCAGGGGACGATCGGCGGAACCGCCTTCGGCATGGGCGGCATGGGCGGCATGGGCGGCTCCGCCGCCAGCGCCCGGGGCTGCGGGATCACGTCGAGCGCCGGGGCGAGCGCCGGGGCCGGGGCTACAGGCAGGGAGATCGCGGCCTGTCCCCCGGCCGACGTATCCGCCGGCCCGCCGTTCGCTGCCGCGCCTGTCGTCTCTGCGCCTGTCGTCTCTGCCTCCGTCGTCTCGGCGTCCGTCGTCTCGGCGTCCGTCGTCTCGGCGTCCGGCGAACCCGCGCCGTTGCTCGGCACACCCGAGGCGGGTTCGGCGCCGGTCAGGGCGGCCAACCCGTTGACGGCCTGGACCAAGGCGCCGGCCGGGCCCCCGGGGCCGAGCGCACCGGCCGGGGGAGGCGAATCTGCCGGGACTATCCGGCTGTCATCTTCCGGCGCACCGGCCGCAGCGGCGTCGCGGCTGGCACCGGAACTGTCGGTGCCGTTGCGCCCGTCGAACGCGGACGTGATCGACTTGAGCGCGGACGTGACCTCGCTCGGGATCACCCAGAACGTGCTGCCGGGGCCCTGGGCGAGCTGCGGCAGGGTCTGCAGGTACTGCCAGGCCAGCAGCTTCGGATCGGGATCGTTGCGGTGCACGGCCTGGAAAACCGTGCCGATGGCCTGAGCCTGGCCCTCCGAACGCAGGATGGCCGACTGCTTTTCGCCCTCCGCGGTCAGGATATTGCTCTGCTTCTCACCCTCGGCGGTGAGGATCTTGGCCTGCTTGACGCCCTCGGCGTTGAGAATGGCGGCGCGCTTCTCGCGTTCGGCGCGCATCTGCTTCTCCATCGCGTCGACGATGGTTTTCGGCGGGTCGATGGCCTTGATCTCCACGCGGGTCACCCGGATTCCCCACTTGCCGGAGGCATCGTCAAGGACGCCGCGGAGCATGTTGTTGATCTTGTCCCGGGAGGTGAGGGTGGCCTCCAGGTCCATGGAGCCGATCACGCTTCGCAGCATGGTAGCGGTGAGCTGCTCGATGGCCTGGATGTAGTTGACGATCTCGTAGTCGGCCGCGCGCGGGTCGGTGACCTGGAAGAACAGCACCGTGTCGATGAGGACGACCAGGTTGTCCTCGGTGATCACCGGCGCGCCCTTGAAGGAGACCACCTGCTCACGCAGGTCGATGAGCGGCTTGACCCGGTCCACGAACGGGATGATGAAGTTCATTCCCGGCTGCAGCGTCTTGCGGTAGCGTCCGAAGCGCTCGACGTTCCGGGCCCGCGCCTGGGGCACGACGCGCACCGAGCGGACCACCACCAGGATCAGCAGCACGGCGACGATGACGCCGATGAGGAGTTCCGCGAGGGCCATAATCACTCCCGTGGGTAGACAAGGGCGGTCGCACCCTCGATCTGAATGACGTCGACGGTAGCTCCCACCGGGATCACGAGGGTCTCGTCGTAGGAGCGGGCGGACCACTCCTCGCCGCCGATGCGGACCCGTCCATCGTGTCCGTTGACTTCCTGCTGGACCAGGGCACTCCGGCCGACCAGCGCGGCTGTCCCGGTTCGCAGCAGCGGAGGCTGCTTGAGGTGGCGCTTGGCGATGGGCCGGACCAGGCCCAGGCCGGCCCCGGCCGCCAGCACGAAAGCCACGATTTGCAGGGGCACCGAGACACCCAGCGCACCCACGACGGCCGCGACGGCGGCCGCCACCGCGATCAGCCCAAGGGTGAGTGTCACGGTCAGCAGCTCGACAACGCCGAGCACGGCCGCCAAGATCAGCCAGATGATCCAGGTCATGGCCGCTCCGCACAGCTCCGCAGCTACAGCGGCGACTCCGCTCCGAACCGTCCGCCTAGGCCCAGGCGTGCCGCTCAGGCCTTGCTTCGAGGGTAACTCCGGCGGCTGCATACCGCACTTGTTAGCCTTCGCAGACTGTGTGGCCAATCACGGAGCCGCGATTCGGCTCACCGTAGCCTCGGAAGCACGCTAGGCTCCGAAAAGCGTACGAACGTACTAATTTCGCATAAAAGTTACAATATGCATTCCGCACTGATCGGGTATTCCGCCCGTCCTAGACTTTTTTTCAGGATGAATGCCGCAATGGGCGGGCGCGTCTGAGTCAGAGTGTCCAGGAGGTGCCCGGTGGAACGTGGTGACGCCGCACCCGACCGTGATTGGTACGGGGTAGATGGCCGTCCCGCGCACCACCGGAGCGGGCATCCGGGCCATCAGCCCGAGTACCAATACGAATACGACGGGCCCCCGGCCGGCGGCCCGAGCCGGGAACGCCACGAGGAGCGGCGCAGGCCCCGGCCGGACCAGGACCATCAGGGGCAGTGGAAACGCCCTGGCGTCCCGCGGGGTGACGGCGTTCCGCGGGGTGACGGCGGCCCGCGGGGTGACGGCGGCCCCTGGCGCGACCGGGGCTCCCCAGGCAACGGGGTCCCGCTGCGCGAGGTATGGCCGGATCCGAACTGGTCGGACACGGAATGGGCGGAACCGCGGCCGGCTCCTGCGTCGCGAATCCCCTCCCGGGTCCCACGCCCGCAGCGGGCACCCGGTCCGGGTGACCACCCGGGCTACCAGGGTCCCCGCCCTGCGGTCGGGCCGGAGCGGCCCCCGGGTTCGGCCGGACACCCGCGCGGCGGAGCCGGATACCAGGGCGGTGCCGACGGCGCGGGAAAGCCGACGGACGCGAACCGGGCCCGATACGCGGGAGGCCGGCGAATTCCGCCGGGAATGCCTGGGCGAGGGCCCGGGATGCCTAGGACCGGGCCGGGGCCTTCCGGGACCGGGCCGGGGCCTTCCGGGACCGGGCCGGGGCCTTCCGGGACCGGACCGGAACAGCCGCGCGGCAGGACACGTCCGCGGCCAGGGGCGGCCCCGTACCCCGGCACCCCTTATCCAGCAGCGCCTTATACAGATGGCCAGGAAGCGGGGGATGGGTACGGGCCGGGGGCCTATCGGCCCGAGGCCGGGCACGGGCCGATAGGCGACTACCAGCGCGGGCCAGGTGAAGACTATCGGCCTGGGCCGACCGAGGACTACCGGCGCGGGCCAGGCCCGGGGTACGGGCGGTACGAAGGGTACGGGCCAGAGGCAGACGAAGCGTACGGGCCCGGATCGGACGGTTACGACCGGGTGCCGGAAGCGGGGTACGGGCCGAGGCCGGAAGCCGGTTACGCCCGTGACCCGGGCTACGGGTACGGCCCTGTCGGCGAGGACTATGGCCCGGGTGGCGAGGACCGCTACGGCCACGATGCCGGGCAGGCTTACGAGTACAGGCCGGGAGACGGCTACGGCCGTGAACCTGGACCAGGACACTGGCGCGGGCCCGAAGACGCCCACGAGAGGGGCCCTGAACCGGCCTACGGGCCTGGGCGAGGCGATGCTTACGGCCCCGAGCCCAGCTATCAGCGCGGGCCGGAAGACGCCTACGGCCATGAACCTGGACCAGGACACTGGCGCGGGCCGGAAGACGCCTACGGCCATGAACCTGGACCAGGACACTGGCGCGGGCCGGAAGACGCCTACGGCCGGGGACCCGAACCGGGATACGGACCCGGACCGGAAGACCGCTACGGCCATCGGCGCGATCCGGAATATCAGCAGGGGGCAGGGAACGGCTACGGGCGCGGGCCCGGGAGGGCATCCGGGCCCGGACCACGAGATGCGGCAGGACGCGGGTCCGGTCCGATGCGGGAGCGGCAGCCCTGGGCCGAGGGACTCATGTACGGGTCGGATGCCGCGTACGGGCGAGAAGACTCATACGGCCCTGACGGCGCCTATGGCTCAGAGGTTGCATACGGGGCGGGGGTGACGTACGGCTCAGACGCTGCCTACGGCTCAGACGCGGCATATGAGCCAAACGGTCGCCAGGAGGCCGAGGTTATCTACGGGCCGGGCGTCCATGAGGCGGATGGCAGATACGCGTCCGGCGGCAGCTACCGGGCCGCTGGCGCCTACGGTCCCGGCGGTGGTTACGGCCCGCAGGCGGACCGGCCCGGCCGAGGGCCCGGCCGCCCGGCTGGCCCATCAGATTCCGGCCCGCGCCCGGTCCTGGCGGGGCGCCCGGTCTCATCACCGGGACGGCCCATTCCGCCTGCCGGGCGCCCGTCTGGGGCGTTCGGCGGCTACCCACCCGCGCGCCCGAACGGCCACGCAGGCGCGCCTGCGAACGGCCGCGCGGGTGCACCACCCGGGGGCCGCGGCGCGGCTCCGCCCCGGCCGCCCGGCAGCCGGTCCATCGAGCCGGCCGCGCAGCCCGCCGCGGCTGGGACCCGGATGGCGCCTGCGTCCGGACGTTCCGAACCACCAGACCGGACGGGCCAACCGTCGAAGCCGGGAACCGCGCTGGTCCTCCGGAACGAGCCGTCGGCCAAGCGGTCCGCCACCGGCCCCAGGAACGAACTGGCGGACTTCGCGAAGGACCTTCGCGAGCTGCGCACCGAGGCGGGACTCGGCTATCCGGAGATGGCAGAGCTCTCGCACTACACGATGAAGACGCTGGCGGCCGCCGCAGGCGGCCTGACGTTGCCGACGCTCCCGGTGACCGCGGCGTACGTCCGCGCGTGCGACGGCGACGTCGCCGAATGGGAAGACCGCTGGCACCGGATCGCTGACACTACGAGGCCGGACAGCGAGGGGGCCGGGCCGCAGGCCGGCGCAGTGCCGGACGGTACCCCCGGCCGCGGGAACGGATCCGGCGGGGCAGCCACTGGCGGGGCGGACAAGATTCGCGGAGCTGACGGGACTGGCCAGGCGAGCGGGACTGGCCAGGCTGACAGGGACGGAACCCGGCCGGGCCGGGAGGCACCGGGACCGCACGACCAGCGCAAGCCATCCCGCCCGTCCCAGGTCTCCTCACCGCGCCCGGCGCACGAGGGACCGTCCGCTCCCGATCTGGCTCCGCCCCCGCCGGACAAAAGAGCCGAGCAGGTGTACGTCATCACGTCGGCGGCCCCCCGGCGGCCCCACCGGTGACCTGCACCGCACCCGCCGTCCGCCGCGCTGGGCGGCGGGGGCGGGGCCGGGCCCGGCCACACCGTTATGCTGCGGCCGTGAACGTCGTTTCCCTCGGTTACCGCACGGATCTGATGGTCCGTGCGATGGAGGGCAGCGAGGTCACCGACTGCGGCGACCACATCGTGGTCCGCAGCCCAGCGCACCCGGCGTACTGGTGGGGCAACTTCCTGCTGCTCGCGGCGGCTCCGCAGCCTCGGGAGACCCCGCGCTGGCTGGCGCGGTTCGGCGAGCTCTTCCCCGCCGCGGAACACGTGGCGCTGGGCATCGACGCCACGCAGCCGGACGCGGCCGACCGTTCGGGCCTGTTCGAGGCCGGTCTCCGCATCGAACGGAGCATCGTGCTGACGGCCGCGAGACTGACTGAGCCGCCGTACCCGGACCGTTCGGCCGACTACCGGCCGCTGGCCGGCGACGAGGACTGGCGGAGCTCGCTCGAACTCCGGCTGGCCGCAGACGACGGCAGCGAAACCGCGATGACCCGGGCGTTCTACCAGCAGCGCACGGTCGATGCCCGCCGACTGACCGAGAACGGTGACGGCGCGTGGTTCGGCGCATTCGACGGCGGCCAGCTGGTGGCCCAGCTCGGAGTGTTTTCCGACGGCAGCGGGATCGCCCGCTACCAGAACGTCGAGACCCACCCAGCCTGGCGCCGGAAAGGCCTGGCCGGAACGCTGGTCTGGCGGGCGGGGCGCTGGGCGCTGGCTGAGCTCGCGGCGCGGACCCTGGTCATCGTCGCGGATCCGGGCGCGAGCGCGATCCGTGTCTACCGGTCCGTCGGGTTCGCCGACACCGAGACACAGATCGGCTTCGAGCGCCCGCCGCAGGCGGTCCGGTCCTGATAGACCGGCTCCTTACAGATCGGCGGTTCCGGTCACGCCGGTCGTGGTGCTGCCGCCGATCCAGATCGTGCCGTCCGGATCACGGGTGATCCGCACCCGGCCGCGGCGGCCCAGCGCCGTGCCCTGGCTGGCTACGTACGGCGCGGAGGCATGGCCCGCCGCCAGCAGCCAGCCGGCCAGGGACGCGTTGAGGCTCCCGGTCACCGGATCCTCACCGATCCCGCCCAGCGCCGGGGTGAAGGCGCGGACCTCGAACGCCACCGGTGAACCCGCCGGGTGCGGCCCCGCCACCCCGATGTCGAGATCGGCCAGGCCAGGCCGCAGCGCCAGCACCGCGTCGGCACTTTCCAGCAGCACGCCCACCCAGCCCGGGCCGTTGTCCACCCACTGCGCGTCGATCACCTCGGCCCGGGCGATGCCGAGCGCGGCCACGACCCGCTCCAGCGTCTGCTCGTCCACCGGCCCCGAACGCAGCAGCGGCGGCGCCGCGAACGCCAGCGCGCCGTCGATCCGCCGCAGTTCGATAAGGCCCGCGTCGCACTCCTGGATGATCACGTCCGGGCGCTGGGGTGTGCCGCCCGCGCCCAGCCAGGCGTGACAGGTACCGAGCGTCGGGTGACCGGCGAACGGAAGCTCACGGCTGGGGGTGAAGATCCGGACCCGGTAGTCGGCGCCGGCAGCTTCCGGCGGGACGACGTACGTGGTCTCGGACAGGTTCGTCCAGCTCGCGAACTGCTGCATCTCCTCGGTGGTCAGGCCCTTGCCGTCGAGGACGACAGCGACGGGATTACCGAAATACCGCTCTTCGGCGAACACATCAACCTGGCAGAACCGGCGCTCCATGGCATCGAGTGTGGCATGCGGGCTTCGCAGGGCAGCAGGGGATTTTCTGCCGGACTTGGGTGAATTCCTGCCTCGGCTCCCGCGGAGCCGAATTCTCCTTCAGGCCGCTGGCATGGAAAGATAGGTGCGTGGTGCCGGCCGACAACCATGTGCACTCCGAGTGGTCGTACGACACCACGGGCGAGGCGTCGATGACGGGGGCGTGCCGGCGAGCGCTGGACGTCGGGGTTCCCGCGATCGCCTTCACCGAGCATCTCGACTTCACCCGCTGGGCGGCGAACGATCCCGGCGCGGTGGCCGGCCTGGAGCCGCGCCGGAATAGCCGGATCCGGCCCCTGGACGTCCCCGGGTATCTCGCGGCGGTCGAGGAATGCCGGCAGCGCTTTCCTGACTTGCGGATTCTGTCCGGGGTCGAGGCGGGTGAGGCGCATCTGTTCGCGTCCAGCGCTGACGCGGTCGTCGGCAGGAACCAGTTTGACCGCATCCTCGGCTCACTGCACGCGGTGCCGCTGCGGGGCAGGATGGTGGGGCTGCCGACGATGTTCGGCGTGTTCGGCCCGGATGAGGTCCTGCGGCGGTACTTCGCCGAGCTGACCCGCCTGGTCGAGGGCAGCGGGCTGTTCCAGGTCCTGGCCCATCTGGATTTCCCGCGCCGCTACTGGCCCGCCAGCGCCGGGCCGTACGAGGAAAAGGAGTTCGAGGACGAGTACCGTACGGTGCTGCACGCCCTCGCCCAGTCCGGACGCGTGCTGGAGCTGAACACCAAGAGCCCGCTCGCCTCGGTCGAACTGCTCGGCTGGTGGCGTGACGAGGGCGGCCGCGCGGTCTCGTTCGGCAGTGACTCGCACCAGGACTGGCGGATAGGCGACCGGTTCGATCTGGCCGTCGACATCGCCGAGGCGGCCGGCTTCCGGCCTGGACGGGACCGCTTCGACTTCTGGCGCCGCTGAGCGCGGCCGAAGCTCGCCGCTGACCGGGTATCCGGGCGGCGCGGATGGCGGCGGGTTTCCGCGGGCGTGATCGGATGGGGGTATGAAGGTACGCATTGGGATCGCTTTGGGCGGCCACGGGGACGCTGGCCGGTTCGCAGCGGCCGTCGACCAGCTCGAGCAGCTGGGCGTCGACTCCTTGTGGCTGCAGGAAATGGTGTTCGGGGCACAGGTTGAGCCGTTCATCGGCACGGCGCACGCGCTTTCGCGCACCGAACATCTGAAGGTGGGCACCGCTGTGGCGGTACTTCCCGGCCGCCACCCGGTGCTGGTGGCCAAGGAGCTGGCGTCGCTGGCCGGTCTCGCGCCCGGCCGCGTGCTGCCGGCTTTCGGCTTGCAGCCCGCGCGACTGAACGAGCGCGCCGTGTTCCCCGTGCCACCGGGACAGCGCGGCGCCGTGTTCGACGAGTCGCTGGAACTGCTGCGGCTGATGCTGCGTGAGGAAAGGGTCTCGTTCAAGGGCCGGTACTTCAGCGTGGACGGAGCCAGCGTCGGGCCGCTCCCGTTGAAGCCGCTGGACATCTGGACCGGCGGTAGCGCGCCAGGGGCGTTCCGGCGGGCCGGACGGCTCGCCGACGGGTGGCTCGGCAGCTTCCTCACGCCGCAGGAGAGCCGCGCGGCGCGCGAAGCCATCCAGGCCGCCGCCGCAGAGGCCGGCCGTGAAATCGAAGGGGACCACTTCGGGATCAGCCTGGCGGTAGCCACCGGCGGGATCCCTGACGAGGTGGCCGCCACCGTGCGGCAGCGGCGTCCGGAGGCCGACCCGGCCGCACTGATCGCGGACGGCTGGGCCAGCGCTCGCCGGATGATCGAAGAATACGTGGCCGCCGGGCTGACTAAGTTTGTCGTCCGGCCCGCCACGGCGTCGGACACTCCCGGGGCGCTGGAGGAGTTCCTGGACCGGTTCGCGGCCGAAATGCTGCCGCTACAGAACTAAATACTCGTCAGCTGCGCATGATGTTGCCGATGATGCCGCCGACCGTGCCCGCGGCGGCGCCGCTGGCCGCCGCGTCGGGCGCGACTTGCTGGGCGAGGTACGGCGCGAGGGCGTGCGCCAGGTTCGGCAGCGGCATGGACTGCAGCCAGATCTGGCCCGGGCCGGTCAGGGCGACCAGGTGGAAACCGTCCTGGCCGAAGACGAGGTTGGTCACGCCGGGCACCCGGGTGATCTGGAACTGGACGCTGGCCTCGAACATACCGACGTGGCCGGGGTGCACCAGCAGCGTCTGGCCGGGGGCGAGGGTGTAGTGCACCAGCTCGCCGGACAGCTCGATCCAGGCCCGGCCCTCGCCGTCGAGGCGCTGCAGCAGGAACCCGTCCCCGCCCCACAGGCCGCCGCGGAAGGACTGCTGCAGGCCGATGCTCGGCGTGATGCCGACCGTGCCGCACAGCCAGCCGGTCCGGTGCACGAGGTAGGAGTGGCCCGCGCTGATGTCGATGGGCACGATGTGGCCGGGCAGCTTCGCGGCGAACGCGATCATGCCGGGGCCGCCGGACGGCTCGTACCGGGTGAGGAAGATGCCGCCGCCGCCCATGACGCGCTTGAGGCCGCCCAGGAAGCCCCCGCCGCCGGCGGTCTGCGACATCTGCATGTTCGCCGTCATCCAGGACAGCTCGCCATGGGTGGAAACCAGCTGTTCGCCCGGCTGAACGGTAACTTCCAGCACCGGCATGGTGGTGCCCTTGATTTCCGCCTGCATGACTGCTCCTTCGCGCGGCCCGGGCCGTGGTCCTTTGCCGTGCAACTTACCAGCGGCGGCCCGGAGGCGGCCGCCGCTATCGATGTCCGATTCCCGCTAGCATCGCATCGCACGGCACGGCAGGGTGGAGGAGTGGACAACGACCAGCGGTACGAGGCGGCGGTCAGCAAGGACGCGCGCTTCGACGGCGTCTTCTTCACCGCGGTCACGTCGACGGGGATCTACTGCCGGCCGAGCTGCCCGGCGATCACCCCGAAACGCGCCAACATGCGCTTCTATCCCACGGCGGCCGCGGCGCAGGAGGCCGGTTTCCGCGCCTGCAAGCGGTGCCGCCCGGACGCTTCCCCCGGCTCGCCCGAATGGAATGTCCGCGCCGACCTGGCCGGCCGGGCGATGCGGCTGATCGCGGACGGCATCGTGGACCGGGACGGCGTCACCGGCCTGGCGCGGCGTCTCGGGTACAGCGAGCGCCAGGTCAACCGGACGGTCACCGCTGAGCTCGGGGCCGGCCCGCTGGCCCTGGCCCGGGCGCAGCGGGCGCAGACCGCCCGGCTGCTGATCGAGACGACATCGCTGCCGCTGGGCGAGATCGCGTTCGCCGCCGGGTTCGCCAGCATCCGGCAATTCAACGCGACGATCAGCGAGGTCTTCGCGGCCACCCCCGGCGAGCTGCGGGACCGCAGCGCCCGCTGCCGGACCGGCGGCCCCGCGCGGCGGGCCGGGGCAGACCCCGCGCCAGGGGTTATCCGGCTCCGGCTCGCCTACCGGCCGCCGATTGACCTGGGCCGCCTGCTCCGGTTCCTCGCGGCCCGCGCCATTCCCGGCGTCGAATCGGTGACCGGCGGCACCTACCGGCGAACGATGAACCTCCCGAACGGGGCCGCGGTGGCGGCGCTGCGGCCTGCGTCCTCTCCCGGCTCCGGCTACGTCGACTGTGAGCTTCGGCTGCAGGACCTCAGGGACCTGGCCCCGGCGGTCCAGCGCTGCCGGCGGCTGCTCGACCTGGATGCCGATCCGGCCGCCGTCACGGCGTTCCTGACCCGCAGCGATATCTTGCGGCCGGCCGTCGCGGCCTGCCCGGGCCGCCGTGTCCCGGGGCACGTCGACGGGGACGAGCTGGCCCTGCGGGCCGTGCTCGGCCAGCAGGTGTCGGTAGCGGCCGCCCGCCGTCTCGGGACGCGGCTGACCGAGGCCTACGGCAAGCCGCTCGGAAGCTCACCCGCGGCCGGCAGCCCGGCGGCCATCGGCGGGACGGCTGGCTCTGACGGCTCGGTCACGCACTGCTTCCCGGCCGCGGAGACCTTGGCCGCGGCCGACCCGGCCAGCTTGCCGATGCCGCGCAGCCGGGCCCGGGCCCTGGTGGGCCTGGCGACGGCGCTGGCGTCCGGCAGCCTGAGCCTGGACCCGGGGGCCAGCCGCGAGGAGGCCGAAGCACGGCTGCTGGCGCTGCCCGGTATCGGGCCGTGGACGGCCGGCTATATCCGGATGCGGGCCCTGTCGGACCCGGACGCGTTCCTGGCCACGGACGCGGGCGTGCGGCACGGGCTGACCGCACTCGGCGTCGCCGCCGACCCTAAATCCGCCACCCGGCTCGCCGAGGGCTGGCGCCCGTGGCGTTCCTACGCGCTGCAGCATCTGTGGGCGCTGACCGAGCAGGAGAACTCATGATCGTGCCGTTCGTGGCCGTGGACCCGGCCGCCCCGACCGCCTTTGACCAGGTGGACTCACCCATCGGCGAGCTACTGCTGACCGGCAGCGACGACGCGCTGACCGGCCTGTACATGCTGGGCGCGCCGGGCGGGCGGCCGCCGAGCACCCCGCCCGGCGCACGGCGTGAGCCGGGCGCATTCACCAGGACCGCGGCCCAGCTGCGGGCGTACTTCGCCGGGGAGCTGCGCGACTTCGACGTGCCGCTGGCCCCGTCCGGCTCGCCATTCCAGCTGGCGGTATGGTCCGCGCTGACCCGGATCCCGTACGGCACGACAACCAGCTACGGCGCTATCGCCCGCCAGCTCGGCAAGCCGCTCGCGATGTCCCGGGCGGTGGGCGCGGCCAACGGCCAGAACCCGATCGCGGTCATCATCCCCTGCCATCGGGTCATCGGCGCCGACGGGGGCCTGACCGGGTACGGCGGCGGCCTGGAGCGCAAGGAACTGCTGCTGCGGCTGGAGGGCGCAGCCGCCATGGCCGCCCTGGATGCCACCCTCTGGTAAGCCGGGGCGGCCACAGCGGCCATGGCGGGCCTCTAAGCTTGGGCGTCGTGGCCTTGATGGACGCCGAGAGCTGGTTCGCCTCTCTCCCCACCATGTACGGATCGGCGGCTGCGCTGATCACCGACACCGACGGCCCGTCCGCCCGGGTGCTGCTGGTCAAGCCCAACTACCGGGACGGGTGGTCGCTGCCGGGCGGCATCCTGGAAGAGGGGGAACCGCCGCACGTGGGATGCGCCCGCGAGGTCGAGGAAGAACTCGGCCTGGCGCTGCCCATCGGGCCGCTGCTGACTGTGGCCTGGACGGCTCCGGACGGTGAGCGGCCGCGTCCGATCGTGGGCTTCATCTTCGACGGCGGGGTCCTCCCCGACCCCAGCAGCATCCGGCTGCAGGAGGAGGAACTGGACGACTGGCGGTTCACGGCGCCGGACGAATTCGGCGATCACCTGCCGTCCTTTCTCGTGGGCCGGGTCCGGGCCGCGCTGACCGCGCGCGGGACCGGTTGCGCCGCGTACATCGCAGCCGAGGAGCCCATCGCCTGGTAAGCGCCGGTGCACGCGCAGGGCCGCAGCCGGGCGGGCGGCCCGGCCCGGCCGTTTAGCCGGTGCCGCGGGCGCTGCGGAAACTTCCTCCCTGGACTGGGGAAACTTCCGGCCTGTTCCGTATGATTCTTCCGTGTCCGAGTCTGCCGCTACGGCTCCCGCAGCACGCCGGTTCCGCGGGCAACGGCACCGGCTGGCCGACTCGCCCTGGCGGGTGAGCTGGTCGGTCCCGGCCGCGATGCGGGCGATCCGGGCCACGATCGTCGTGCCGGGCCTGTTCGCGCTCACGTTCAAGGTCATCGGAGATCCGCAGATGACCTTGTTCGCCACGTTCGGCGGGTTCGCCACGCTGATCTTCGCCAACTTTGGCGGTACCCGGCGGGACAAGCTCATCGCGCACCTGGGCCTGGCCGTCACCGGCAGCCTGGCGCTGATCATCGGCACGCTGGTCAGCGGGATCACCTGGCTGGCGGCGCTGGTCACGATCCCGGTCGCCTTCGCCATCTTCTTCGGGGGGGTGATCGGACCGAACGCCGCCTCGGGGGTGTCCGGAGCGCTGCTCGGCTACGTCCTCCCGGTCGCCTCGGCGGGCGGGGCGTCGACCATCCCGTCCCGGCTGGAGGGCTGGTGGCTCGCCTCGGCGGCCGGCACCCTGGCGGTCCTGCTGCTGTCCCCGAAAAGCCCCGGAGACCGGCTGCGGGCCAGCGCCTCGGCGGTCGCGGCGGCGCTCGGGCGCCAGCTGCACGCGGTGGCCCGGGGCGAGGTGAGCCAGGCCGACATCGACGCATCCGCCGCCGCCAAGCGCACGCTGATGGAGACTTTCACCGCCACGCCGTACCGGCCGACCGGCCTGGCCACCGCGGACCAGGCAATGGCCAACGTCGTCCAGGTGCTGGAATGGTGCTCGACGCTGGCCGCCGACGCCAGCGACGGCCACGCCGGGCTGAACTGCGCCGGAGCGGCCGACCGCGAACTGCTGGCCGTAGTGGCCGACGTGCTCAGCGACACCGCCGACCTGCTGGCCGGGGCCGACGTGCAGCCGGACCTCGACCGGCTGGAGGCGGCCCGGGCCGCCAGCACGGCCCAGCAGGGCGAGGTCTCCGGTGACCGGGAGACGGTGCACGCGGCGGCGTCCTACGCCTTCCACGCGCAGACGATCGCGGTCGCCGCGCGCAGCGCCGCCGCGGACGCGCTCATCGCGACCCGCCGCGCGGATCCGGGCACGGTGGCCGCCGAGCGCCGCGGCTGGTACGGCGAGCCGGAGTCGGGACCGCCCCGGCCGGAGTCACGGCTCGTCGCCCTGGCGGGCAGCTTCGGCGTCGTATCCAGGCACGCCAGCTTCCGTTCGGTATGGTTCCTGAACGCCACCCGCGGCGCGTTCGCCCTGGCCGTGGCCGTCGCCGTCGCCGACCTCAGCGGGGTCCAGCACGGCTTCTGGGTCGTGCTGGGCACCGTGTCAGTGCTGCGGACCAGTGCGGCCTCCACCGGATCGACGGCGTGGCGGGCGCTGGCCGGGACCGTGGTCGGGTTCGCGATCGGCGCCGGCCTGCTGGCTGCCCTCGGCACCGGGCAGGTCGCCTTGTGGGTGGCACTGCCCATCGCCGTGTGCATCGCGTCGTACGCGCCGGGGACCGCGCCGTTCCTGGTCGGGCAGGCCGCGTTCACGGTCACGGTGGTAGTCCTGTTCAACCTGCTGGCGCCGGCCGGCTGGCGGGTCGGCCTGCTGCGCATCCAGGACGTCGCGATCGGCTGTGCGGTCAGCCTGGTCATCGGGATCCTGTTCTGGCCGCGGGGCGCGGCCGCACTGGTCGGCGACGACCTCGCCGATGCGTTCCGCCGGGGCAGCGCCTACCTCACCCAGGCGGTGGACTGGGCTCTGGGGCTACGGCCGACCGAGCCGGACACCGCGATCGCCGCGGTGACCGCGGGCATCCGGCTGGATGACGCGCTCCGCGGCTTCCTCGCCGAGCAAGGCACGAAGCGGCTGAGCAAGAACGACCTGTGGCAGCTGGTCATGTCCACCATGCGGCTGCGGCTGACCGCGCATTCGCTGGCCGGGCTGCGCGGCGCGGCACCGCCGGACCACCGCCCGGACGAGACCCGGCTGCGGCTGCAGCGCCGCGCGGCGGAGCTGGCCGACTTCTACGGCCGGGTCGCCGATCAGGTCAGCCAGGCCGCGCATCCCGGGCTGGGGCAGCGGGTGCGGTGGCCAGCGGCCAGCGCGGCGGCCCCCGCCGCCGCGCCCGCGCTGGAGCCGGTGCGGCTGGAAGATCCGGCCTGGGCCGTCGCCACGGACGGCGACGGGGGCGCGGCGGACGTGGGCAGTTCGCCGGCGGAATTGGACGTGGGGATGGCGGAGAGCATGCTCGCGCGGAACACCGCCACGGTGGCGGGCACGCTGCCGTCGACCGGCCCCGACGAGCCGGAGGTCCTCTGGGTCCACGAGCACCTGCGCCATCTCCGCTCGCGGGCGCAGGCGATCAGCCGTCCCGCCACCCTGCTGGCCGAGACGCGCCAGCAGCCCTGGTGGCGGTGAGGTGAGCGACGGCGGCGAGCGGCTGCCTGGTCTCAGACTCTCCAGTAAACGGTGTAGTGCTGATGCTGGGTACGCGCGACCGGGAGCAGGCGGACGTCCCGGCCGTCGGCCTTCGCGCTGAACGCCAGCGGTCCCCCGGCCGGCTTGACCGACCCGGCATGCAGCTTGGGCATCGCCGTCCGCGCATCCGGGCCGTAGGCGCCGCTCAGTACGACCGGGCCATAGGCCGCCGCCTGCACGGTCCGGTCATCGGGCGCCGGCTCCAGCGTCAGCCGCATCGGCAGCGTGACCTCCAGGACGTCGCCGCGCTGCCACAGCCGGTCCACCGCCAGCCAGCCGCCGGCCCGCGCGGTCACGTGGACCGGCCGGCCGTTCAGCCGGGCGGACGGCACCGCGGCCGTCCAGGCCGGCACGCGGACCCGGATCGTCATCAGGGCCATCCCGGCGGTGACCTCGATGCGGGTGCGCGGCTCGTCCGGGAAGCGGGTGGTCTGGCGCAGCGTCACGCCGCGGTCGGTGCAGGTCAGCTCGGACGCGACGAACAGGTTCACAGAGATCCCGCGCTCGTCGCGGGAGTACACCGTGTCGGCGAACTTCGCCTGCGTCTCCATGCCGGTCGCGTTGTCGCAGGTGAAGGTGCCGTAATTGGTGGCGTAGACCTCCGGGTCGCCGTGCGGGAAGTAGTTCAGCGGCTGCTGCTTGAAAGCGCCCGGGGACAGCCCCGTGTAGTAGATGTTGAAGCCATGCGGTGAGTCGGGATCCTGCTCGCCGAGCATCTGGTTGAACAGCGCGCGTTCGTAGTAGTCCACCAGGTCGGTCCGGTCCTGCTGGTGGAAGTGCAGCAGGCGGGTCAGCTTCAGCGTGTTGTAGCTGACACAGTTCTCACAGGTGTAGTTGGACAGCTGCCCGGCGATGGCCCCGGGCCTATGGAAGTGCTCGTGGTTGCTGGCCCCGCCGATGGCGTAGGTGTGGTGCCGGGCAACCATCTCCCAGAAGTTCACCGCAGCCCGGCGGTAGAGGTCGGTGCCGGTCTCCTCCCACAGCCGCAGGCAGGAGGTGAGCTTGGGCACGGTCGTGTTGGCGTGTATGCCGTCCAGCCGGTCCTGGTTGCGGGCCAGCGGGTCCAGCACGCGGGCGTGGTAGAACCGTTCGGCCGCCAGCAGGTAGCGCTGCTCGCCGGTGATCGTATACAGGTTCGCGAGCGCCTCCGGCAGGCCGCCGTACTCGACCTCCAGGACCTGCTGCATGTGCTGGTAGCTGAGCCGCCCGGTGCGCCAGTCCACCCAGTCGCCCAGCGAGATCGCGGCCTCGAGCGCGAGTTCGTCGCCGGCCAGCTGGTACTGGTCGATAAAGCCGGCCAGGTACTTGTGGATCATGTAGTACGGCGACCACACCGCCCGGCCCGCTTCGAGCCGGTCGAAGAAGTTCTCCGGGAAGGCGGACAGGTAGCCGGAGCTGAACCCGGCCCCCACCGCGCGCGCCTGCAGCGCGGCCAGCTCACGTACCAGGTAGCTGCCTTTGTCCAGGGCGCTCCGGTCGCCGGTGCTGGCCCAGGTCAGGGCCAGCGCCGACATGAGATGCCCGGTGTTGTGCCCGCGCACCTCGATATGCGGTGCCTCCCAGCCGCCGCAGGGACGGGCGGACGAGGTGAGGCCGTAGTTGAGCTGGAACGAGCGCAGCAGCCGATCCGGGTCCACGAACAGCAGGTAGCTGGTGTTGCGGCGCTGGTTGTCGCGGAATGGGCCATCCAGGAGCCTCACCTGGGACAGCGGGAACGCCGCGGTCGCCCCGGCCCGGCCGTCCGGAGCGTAGCCGGTGGGCATCGGCGGCCGGGCCGGCGGGGCTGGCTGCACGCCATCCCCGCCCACCGCGGCCGTAGCGGCGGCGGCCCCCGCCGCGGCGCTCAGGGCCACCAGGAACGTCCTCCTGCTCGGCGGCCACGGCACGTCCGGATCGTACCTCCCGAACCTGGGCATGATCAGCCGGTCGTGCGGTAGTTAACGGGCAGACAGGCAAACGCGAGCGATCGGAGGCTGTATCGGATGAGTGGCCGAGTCGTTGTCGTGACCGGCGCGAGCGCGGGCATCGGCCGGGCGTCCGCGCGGGCGTTCGCGGCGCGCGGTGACACCGTGGCGCTGCTGGCGCGGGGCGGGACCGGGCTGGCGGGCGCCGCTGAGGATGTCCAGCGGCTCGGCGGCCAGGCCCTGCCCATCGAGACCGACGTAGCGGATTATGAGCAGGTACAAAGCGCGGCGGCCCGGGCCGAGGAGGAGCTGGGCCCCATCGACGTGTGGGTCAACGACGCCTTCACCAACGTGTTCGCCAAGTTCACCGAGATCGACCCAGGTGAATTCCGCCGGGTCACCGAGGTGAGCTACCTGGGCTTCGTGCACGGCACGAAGGCCGCGCTGGAATACATGCTCAAGCGCGACCGCGGCACCATCGTCCAGGTCGGGTCGGCGCTGGCCTACCGGGGCATCCCGCTGCAGAGCGCCTACTGCGGCGCGAAGCACGCGATCCAGGGTTTCAACGAGTCGCTGCGGTGCGAGCTGCTGCACGACGGCAGCCACGTGCGGGTGACGATGGTGCAGATGCCGGCCGTCAACACCCCGCAGTTCGGCTGGGTCCGTTCCCGGCTCCCGCAGCGCGCCCAGCCGGTGCCGCCGATCTACGAGCCGGAGGTCGCCGCGGACGCCGTGGTGTACGCGGCCGATCATCCCCAGCGGCGCGAATACTGGGTCGGCGGGTCGACCGCGCTCACCCTGGCGGCCAACGCCGTCGCCCCCGGCATTCTGGACCGCTACCTGGCCCGTACGGGCTTCTCCTCGCAGGAGACCGGGCAGGCCAAGCCGCCCGACGGGCCGGACAACCTCGAGCAGCCCGCGGACGAAGGCACCGACTTCGGGGCGCACGGGTCGTTCGACCACCGGGCGCACGCCCGCAGCATGCAGCTGTGGGCCTCCCAGCACCACGGGACCGTGGCCGCGGCGGGAGCAGCCGCCGCGCTGGCCGGACTGGGCTGGGCCATCGGGAGCCTCCGGGCCAGCGCGGCCCGGAAGGGCCGGTAGGCGCCGTGGGATGGACGAGGTGGCTGCGGGTCAGCGACCGGCTCGAGTACGCCGAGGGACTGGACCGGGTGGTCGGCCCGGTGCAGAAGATCATGCAAAAGGTCCCGCCCGGCGCGGTGAAGGATGCGCTGCACGGCGTGTGGCTCGGCCACCCGCTGCATCCGGTCCTGGTCCAGGTCCCGGTGGGGGCGTGGATGTCGGCCGCCTTCCTCGACGTCAGCCCGGACGGGGAGCGGCAGGCGCGGCACCTGATCGGCATCGGCCTGCTGGCCTCGGTACCGGCCGCGCTGGCGGGCAGCGCCGACTGGGCCGAGCAGCACGAGCAGCAGATGCGCGTGGGCGTGGTGCACGCGGCGGCGAACAGCACGGCGATCACGCTGTACCTGGGCTCGCTACTGGCGCGGTCACGGCAGCGGACCGGGCTGGGCAAGGTGCTGGGCTTCGCCGGCCTGGCCGCGGTGGCGGCCGGCGGCCTGCTGGGCGGGGACATCTCCTACCGGCAGGCGGGCGGTGCGAACCACGCCGAGGAGGTGCCGCACCTGGTCGAACCGGGCTGGCACGACCTGCTTCGGCTGGACGCGCTGGAAGATGGCAAGCCGGTCCACGAGCTGCTGGGTGAGGTGCCGGTGCTGGCCGTCCGGGACGGCGGCCAGGTGCATGTGCTCGCCGACAAGTGCGCGCACATGTCCGGACCGCTGTCTGACGGGCAGATTACCGACGGTTGCGTCACCTGCCCGTGGCACGGCAGCGTCTTCCGGCTGGCGGACGGCACCGTGGCCCGGGGCCCGGCTACCGCGAACCAGCCCGTCTTCAGCACCCGCGTCCGGGACGGCATGGTCCAGGTCTGCCTGCCGGGTGCCGGCTAAAACCCAGAGGCCGGCTAGAGCCCAGAGGCCGGCTAGAGCCCAGAGGCCGGCCAGAGCCCAGAGGCCGGCTAGAGCCCAGAGGCCGGCCAGAGCCCAGAGGCCGGCCAGAGCCCAGAGGCCGGCCAGAGCCCAGAGGCCGGCCGGTGGCGGCGGGTTCTGCACGCCGATGGTAGAGATGCTGATCATCGGGTAGCTGGCTGGCGTGACAATCACTTCTGACCTAGCGCAACCCTGGGAAGAGACAGCAAAGGCGTTCACCGACGCCGTGGCGGCGGGCCGGCTCGACCTGCCGCTGCCCGGGCACGGGCGGACCCGCGTGCGATGGGCGGCGCTGGCCGACCTGGCCGAGACGGACCTGTCCCTGGCCCGGCTGGGCGAAGGCCACGTCGACGCGCTCGCGATCCTGGACGAGCTGGGCGGGCCGCCGCCCGCGCCGGGCAGCCGATGGGGCGTGTGGGCGGCCCGGCCGCCGGGGCCGTCGCTGTCCGCCGCCACCCGCGACGGCGCCTGGTGGCTGGACGGCACCAAGCAGTACTGCTCCGGGGCCCGGGTCTGCACCCACGTGCTGGTCACCGCCGACACCGCGGACGGCGTGCGGCTGTTTGCCGTGAGCACCGGCGAGGACGGCGTGCGGCCCGTCCCCGGCACCTGGCCCGCGGTCGGGATGGCGGGCAGCGACACCCTGGACGTGCGCTTTACGGACGTGCCTGCCGAACCGGTCGGGCCGCCCGGCGGCTACACCGCACGGCCCGGCTTCGGCCACGGTGGATGCGGGGTGGCCGCGTGCTGGTACGGCGGGGCGCGGGGCGTGGCCCGGCCGCTGCTGGCCGCCGCCCGGGAGCGGGACATCGGGCCGCATGCCTTCGCCCACCTGGGCGCCATCGACATCGGGCTGCGCACCGTGTCCGCTGCCCTGGATCAGGCCGCCGACGAGATCGACGACGACCCGCTCGACCACAAGGATGCCTCGGCCTGCCGCACGCTGCGGGTACGGGCGCTGACCGAGCAAGTCGCGTCCGACGTGACGGCCCGGGTGGGACACGCCCTCGGCGCGGGCCCGCTGGGCCACAACGCCCAGCACGCCCGGCGGGCGGCCGACCTGATGGTGTACGTGCGGCAGCACCACGCCGAGCGTGACCTGGAAGAGCTGGGACGGCGGGTGGCGAGGGACGGGAGTGGCTGGTGACAGCGACACAGGACGCAGCACACGAGGGTGATGCCGAACCGAATCCGATCGACGCGCCCGGCACCGTCGAGGCGGACTGGCGGTCCTGGCACCTGCTGGACGAGCTGCCCATCCTGGACATCGGCGGCTGGTCGAGCGTCGTGGTGGTCGCCGCGCACCCGGACGACGAGGTGCTCGGGGCCGGCGGCCTGCTGGCCATGCTGGCTGCCGGCCGGGCCCAGCTGCGGCTGGTGGCCATCACCGACGGGGAAGCCTCGCATCCCGGGATGGACCAGGTAGCGGCCGGGCAGCTGGCGGAACGGCGAGCCGCGGAGACGCGCAGCGCGCTGGAGCGCCTGGGCGCGCCGGCCGAGATCATCCGGCTGCGGATCCCCGACACCGGCGTGGCCCGGCGGGAAGCGGAGGTACGCGAGACGCTCAGCGACCTCGTGCCCGGGTTCGGGATGTGCCTGGCTCCCTGGGACGGCGATCTGCACGCCGATCACGAGGCCGCGGGGCGCGCGGCGCGCGGCGCCTGCCAGGCGGCGGGCGTCGGCCTGCTGTCCTATCCGATCTGGACCTGGCACTGGGCCCACCCGCGTGACTCGCGGGTCCCGTGGGAGCGCGCCGTCCGGGTCCCCCTGTCCACCGAGGCCACCCGGCGCAAGCGCGCGGCAATCGACTGCTTCGACAGCCAGCTCCGGCCGCGGGGCCCGCAGCAGCCGGCGGTGCTGCCGCCCGAGGTCATCGCGCACTTCATCCGCGACCAGGAAGTACTGATCCGGTGACGGCCGGAAGTGAAGGCGCCAGAAGCGAGACACAGCGGGTCACGCTCGGCGCCGCGTACTTCGACGGTCAGTACGCGGCCACACCGGACCCGTGGGGATTCACGTCCCGCTGGTACGAGCGCCGTAAGTACGCGATCAGCGTGGCGATGCTGCCCGCGGAACGGTACCGGAGCGGGTTCGAGCCGGGCTGCTCCATCGGCGTGCTGACCTCGATGCTCGCCGCCCGCTGCGGCACCCTGCTGGCCTGCGACGTGGCCTCGTCCGCCGTCGCGGCGGCCGCCCGGCGGACCGCCTCGTTCCCGCAGGTGCGGGTCGAGCAGCGGGCGCTGCCCGGCGGCTGGCCCGCAGGCCGCTTCGACCTGGTGGTCTTCTCCGAGATGCTCTACTACCTCGGCGACGAGGATCTGCGCCGGACGCTGGATCTGGCCGCTACGGCGCTGGAGCCCGGCGGAACACTGCTGGCCGTGCACTGGCGGCATCCGGTGGCCGACTATCCGCGCACCGGCGATGAGGTGCATGCGGCGCTGGCTGCGCGGCCGGAGCTGACCCTGCTCGCCGATCACCGGGAGCCGGACTTCCTGGCCCAGGTCTACCTGGCCGTCCCGGCCGGCACGGACCCGGCGTCGGTATCGGTGGCCGCGGCCGAGGGCCTCACGTGACGGCTCGTCCCGACGGGCCCGGCGTGATCAGTTCCATCGGGGTCGTCGTGCCCGCGCACGACGAAGAAGAGCTGCTGCCCGGCTGCCTGGCTGCCTTGCGCGAGGCGGCCGCGCTGGCCGCCGCGGAACGGCCGGGGCTTCGGGTGCGGATCGTGGTGGCCGCCGACGCCTGCTCTGACGGGACGGCCGCCCTGGCCGAGCGGGCCGGCGCGGCGGTGGTGCCGGTCAGCGTGCGGAACGTGGGCCGCGCGCGGGCGGCCGGCCTGCGCGAGGTCCTGCGCACCAGCCGGGGCCGGACCGGCTGGCTCGCGACCACCGACGCGGACTCGCTGGTGCCGCCGGACTGGCTGACCCAGCAGCTGCGGTACGCCGACGTCGGCTGGGAGGCGGTGGCCGGGACGGTGACGGTGGCCGACTGGACCGGCTACTCCGCCGCCACGGCCAGCGCGTTCCACCACGAGTACGGGGTATGGCAGGGCCCGCACCCGCACGTACACGGCGCCAACCTCGGCTTCACCGCCCTGGCCTACCTGGCGGTGGGCGGATTCCCGGCGCTGCGGACCGCGGAAGACCACGCGCTGGTGACCGCCCTGGAGGCGCAGGGCCGCCGGGTACTGCGGACCGCATCGCTGCCGGTGGTCACGTCGGCCCGGTCCAGCTACCGGGCCCCTGCGGGCTTTGGCCACCACCTCACTACCCTAGGCGGCGGGACTGGCTCACTGCTGGACGCGTCGTGAGAGGGAGGTGGCGGTATGTTCGACAAATTCGCGCTGGAGTACATTGACGCCGGCCCGGTCAAGCTCCGGGTCCGCCACGGCGGCTCCGGATACCCGGTGCTGCTGCTGCACGGGCATCCCCGCACCCACACCACCTGGCACCGGGTCGCTCCGCTGCTCGCGGCAGAGTTCAGCGTGGTCTGCCCGGACCTGCGCGGCTACGGCCTCTCGTCAAAACCGCCGGCCACCGAGGATCACGGCACCTACAGCAAGCGGGCCATGGCCGGGGACTGCCTGGCCCTGATGCGCGAACTCGGCTATGAGCGGTTCGCGGTCGCCGGGCACGACCGCGGCGCCTACGTCGCCTTCCGGCTGGCCATGGACCATCCCGACGCGGTCAGCCACCTGATCGTCGCGGACGCCGTCCCGATCGGCGAGGCGCTGGCCCGCTGCGACGCCCGGTTCGCGCAGGCCTGGTATCACTGGTTCTTCCTCGGCAACCCGAAGGCCGAAGCGCACCGGATGATCAGCGCCGACCCGGACGCCTGGTACCGGAGCCAGGACAAGCGCGCGCTGATGGGCGAGGAGAACTGGGCGGACTTCATGGCCGCGATCCACGACCCGGCCACGGTGCTGGCCATGTGCGAAGACTACCGGGCCGGGCTCGGGCCCGACCGGGCCGCCGACGACGCCGACCGGGCCGCCGGGCGGCGGATCCGCTGCCCGGCCCGGATCCTGTGGGCGACCCGCGACGACATGGAGTACCTGTACGGGGACGTGATCGACGTCTGGCGGGCGTGGGCGGACGACGTCTCGGGCGCACCGATCGAGTCCGGCCACCACCTGGCCGAGGAGGCGCCCGGGCCGTTCGCCGAGCAGATCGCGGCCTTCGTCACACCGGCCTCCGCCGCCGGGCGGCGTACCTTCGAAGCATGAGCAACCTGGATCGGTCGCCGCAGCCGGTGGCGCTGGAGCCCGTCGGGGCGCCGCTGGCGGCAGCACCACTGCCATCGCTCCCGTCGCGCCCCGGTAGCTTCAGGAGCCATGACCCCGCTCATCGGCATTACGACCTACAGCGACGCCGCCCGGTGGCGTGACTGGGCGGTGCCCGCCGCCGTGCTGCCGCGGACCTACGTGGACGCGGTGCGCCGGGCGGGCGGGCGGCCGGTGCTGCTGCCGCCCGGCGGCACCGCCGCGGAGGCGGCCCTGACCCTGGCCGACCTCGACGGGCTGGTCGTGGCGGGCGGCGAGGATGTGGACCCGGCCCAGTACGGCGCGACGATGCACCCCGCGACCGGCCGGCCCAGCGCCGAACGGGATGCCTGGGAGCTGGCCCTGCTCGACAGCGCGCTGGGGACGGGGCGCCCCCTGCTCGCGGTCTGCCGCGGCATCCAGCTGCTCAACGTCGTCCGTGGCGGGACGCTGCACCAGCACCTTCCGCACATCGTCGGGCACGAGGAACATTCCGGGGTCGCCGACGACTTCGGCCGGCATATGGTCCGGATCGGCGAAGCAGGCCTGATCGGGAAGATCCTCGGCCCGAACGGAACCAGCCCGAACGGAGCCCGCTCCGGTGGTGCGGACGGGGAGGGCTTCGACTGGCCGGCGGCCACAAGGACCGGGGCCGGTCACTGGCTCGAGGTGCCTACCCACCATCATCAGGCCGTCGACCGGCTGGGTGACGGGCTGGTGGCCACGGCCTGGGCGGCGGACGGGACCGTGGAAGCCGTCGAGTTCACCGCGGCCAGCGCGGCGGACGGAGCGGGCTTCGTCATCGGCGTGCAGTGGCATCCGGAGGAAGGCGAGGACCCGCGGCTGTTCCGCGCGCTGATCGACGCGGCGCGCCTTTCTCGGGTCTCGTGATCGGCGCTGGTTTTCCGCACCATCTGCGGAAAACCAGCGCCGATCTCATGGACGGTGTTACGCGCAGCGGAGGGTGCGCAGCCGGATCGTGACGTCCATGGCGTTCAGCTGAGCCAGCACCTCAGCGCTGTACTCGGTGCCGATGTCGGTGATGGCGTAGCCGATGTCGTCGCGGGTGCCGAGCATCTGGCCCTCCACGTTGACGTGGTGGTCGGCCAGCACCCGGTTGATGGACGCCAGCACGCCGGGCACGTTCTGGTGGATGTGGACCAGCCGGCGGGTGCCCGGCGCGGTCGGCAGCGCGATCGCGGGCATGTTGACGCTGAGCGAGGTCGCCCCCGCCGCGACGTAGTCGCTCAGCTTGGCCGCCACGAACTCGCCGATGTCCTGCTGCGCCTCCTCGGTCGAGCCGCCGACGTGCGGGGTGAGGATCACGTTCGGCAGGCCGCGCAGCACCGAGACGAACTCCTCGCCGCTGCTCTTGGGCTCCTCGGGGAACACGTCGATGGCGGCGCCGGCGATGTGGCCGCTTTCGATGTTCCGCCGCAGCGCCTCGTGGTCGACGACGAAGCCGCGGGACAGGTTCAGGAACAAGCTGCGCGGCTGCATCGCGGCGAACTCGGCGTCCCCGAACAGCCCGCTGTTACCGGGTCGTCCGTCCACGTGCAGGGTGACGGTCTCCACGGATTCGAGCAGCTCGGTGAGGGTGCCGCAACGGCGCGCATTCCCCATGGCCAGCTTGTCGGCGATATCGTAGAAGTACACCGACATGCCCAGGTTCTCGGCCAGCACGGACAGCTGGGCGCCGATGTTGCCGTAGCCGACGATGCCGAGCCGGCGGCCGCGGACCTCGTGGCTGCCGGATGCGGACTTGTCCCACTCCCCCGCGTGCATCTTGGCGTTCTTCTCCGGCAGCCGCCGGGCCAGCGAGATGATCTCCGCGAGCACCAGCTCGACGACACTGCGGGTGTTGGAGAACGGCGCGTTGAACACCGCGACGCCGCGGTGCGACGCGGCGGCGAGGTCGATCTGGTTGACGCCGATGCAGAACGCGCCGATCGCGGCCAGGTCCGGCGCCCCCGCGAGGACCCGCTCGGTGATGTGCGTGCGGGATCGGATGCCGAGCAGGCTGAAACCGGGCAGCGCCTCGATCAGCTCGTCTTCGCTCAGCGCACCCTTGCGCGTCTCCACCTCGTAGCCTGCCTTGGTCAGCAGGGCCGTGGCATCCGGGTGGATGTTCTCCAGCAGCAGCGCCCGCAGCGGCGGCTTCGTCGTGTCCAGCGTCAGCACCCCTATCCCCTCGCGGCCACGAGGGTGCTCTCACGGTGAGCGCACCCGGGCGAGCGTGGCCGCCTGATCCCTAGCCTAACGGGATGCCGCGACCGCCTGAGGCGCTCAGGCGCTGGCCAGGCCGGCGGCGGGAGCGGCGGGGCCCGGAGCGGGCGGCGAGGCTGGTGCCGCGGAAGACATGGCCCGGTCAGCGGGCCCTTCGGGCTCAGCCGGGATGAGCTGCGCCAGCCGGGACCGGGCCTGCGCGGCGTCCTGGTGCGGGATGCTCTCCAGGATGGCCAGCGCCTGCTCCCAGCTGGTGCGGGCGGCCGCTGGATCACCGGCGTCCAGCTGCGCGTCACCCAGGCCGATGGCCGAGCCGGCCTCGTGGAAGCGGTCGCCGATCTCGTGGAAAGCCTCCACCGCCTGGGAGTAGCACTCGGCGGCCTGCTCGTAGTCGTTCATCCGGCTGTGCGTGTAGCCCAGGCTGTCCCAGGTGTCCGCCTCACCGGCGCGATGGCCGATCTGGCGCTGGAACTTCAGCGAGCGCTGGCAGTAGGTGAGGGCCTCCTCGTACTGCCCGAGGTGGGCGTACAGCCAGCCGACGCTGTTCTCGATGCTGGCCACGGTCTGGTCGGGGCCGATCTCCCGGACCACGCGCAGCGCCTCCCGCGCGTGCATCAGGGACTGGGCGTACCGTCCCTGCTGCTCAAACAGGTGACCGAAGCCCTGGTGCACGGTCGCCTCGTTGGCCCGGTCCCCGAGCTGGCCGAAGATGTCGAGCGCCTTGGACAGGTGCGGCTCGGCGGCGGCGAAGTCGCCGATGTTGACTAGCCCGCGGCCCAGCTCGTAGTGCGCGTGCCCCAGGCCGATGGGGTCGCCCAGGCGCTGGGCGGCGCGCAGCGACAGGCGCTGGATGCCGATGCACTCATGCCACCGGCCGCGCCGGTACAGGAACGGGGCCAGCGTCCAGACCAGCTGCCACACCGATTCATCGTCATGGGCGGAAATGGCGTGCGCGAGCAGGTTGAACATGACCGGGCTCTCGGCGTCGAACCAGGCCAGGGCCTGGGTCCGGCCGGAGAATTCTTCCGGCATCGCGCCCGGCTCGGGCGGCGGCAGGTCGATCGGCTTACGGACCCGGTTGACCTGCAGCGCCCCGGCGTGCGCGGTTTGCAGGTAGTGGGCCAGGCAGCGGCGTACGGTGGCGGCCCGCTCCGCCTCGGTGTCCACGGCCTCCGCCTGCTGGAAGGCGTAGGCGCGGAGCAGGTCGTGGAACGCGAACCGGCCTGGCTGGTACTCGGCCACCACGTGGGTCCGGGTCAGCTCGCGCAGCGCGGCGGCCGCGTCCGGGCGGGACACCCCGGCCAGGCTAGCTGTCGCGGCGACCGAGACGTCCGGCCCGGGGTGCAGCCCGAGCAGCCGGAACATGCGGGCGGCCGGCTCGCTCAGCTGCTCATAGGACCAGGACAGCACGGCGCGTACGTCGGTGGCCGCGTCACCCGCATCCAGGGCCTCCAGCCGGTTCCTGGTGTCCCGCAGCTCGGCGGCCAGCGCGGCGAGTGACAGCCCGGGCCGGGTGGCCGCGCGGCCCGCCGCGACCCCCAGCGCCAGCGGCAGCCGGGCGCACAGCTCGATCAGCTCGGCCGAGGCCTGCGGCTCGGCCGCGACGACATCCGGCCCGAGCCGGCGGCCCAGCAGCTCATGGGCCTCGTCTTCGGTCAGCACGTCAAGGCTGAGCGGCGTGGCACCCTCGGCCGCGACCAGGCCGGCCAGCTGGGACCGGCTGGTCACGACGACCAGCGACCCGGGTGAGCCGGGCAGCAGCGGGCGAACCTGGTCGGTGTCCCGGGCGTTGTCCAGGACGATCAGCACCCGCTTGCCGTCGAGCATGCTGCGGAACAGGCCCGCCCGGGCCTCCAGGCCAGCCGGCATCCGCTGCGGTGGCACGGCCAGCGCATCGAGGAAGTAGCGCAGCGCGTCGTCGGGGCTCGTCGCCGACCCGGAGGGGTCGAAGCCGCGCAGGTTGGCGTACAGCTGCCCGTCGGGGAAACGCTTGGCTACCTGCCGTGCGAAGCGGATGGCGAGGGTGGTCTTGCCCACCCCCGCCGTTCCGGTGATCGCGATGATCTGCACGGCGCCCGGCGACAGCTGACCGGCGTCGGCGCCGGCCTCCTCGCCAGGCGCCGGGCCGGCCACGCGCAGCATCCGGTCCAGCTCAGCGTGACGGCCGGAGAAGCCGGGCGCCTCCAGCGGAAGCTGGGCGGGGGCCGGATCGGGCGCGGCCGTCGCGGTCAGGCTGGCCGCGGCAGGCGGCACCGGGGCCCGGCCGGGCGCATCCAGCTCCGGGTCCAGCGCCAGAATCTGCTGATGAATGCGGCTGAGCTCGGGGCCAGGGCCGATACCGAGTTCGTCGCCGAGCACCCGGCGCGCATCATGGAAGGCCCGCAGTGCCTCGGCCTGGCGCCCGCAGCGGTACAGCGCGATCATCAGCAGGCCGCGCATCCGCTCGCGCAGCGGGTACTCCGCGACCAGCGCGGCCAGCTCGGGCACGGCCTGCTCGTGACGGCCCAGCTCGAGCAGCAGATCGGCACGCTCTTCGGCGGCGGCCGACCGCAGCTCGGCCAGCCGGACCCGCTCGGCCGTGGCGAACGGCCCCGGCACCCCGGCGAACGCGGACCCGTGCCATTCGCCGAGCGCGGCTTCCAGCTCCGCGATCGTCTCACTCAGGTCCCCCGCGGCCCGCAGACGGCGGCCTCGCTGAAGCCCGCGCTCGAAGACGATGGCGTCGACTTTCTCGGGGTTCAGCCGCAGCACGTACCCGGTGCCCGCGGTGGCCAGCACCTGGCTGGGCCCCCGGCGGGAACGGCCCGGCTCGAGGAGCCGGCGCAGGCCGGCCACGTAGGTGTGCACGCCGCCCTCGGCACTGGCCGGGGCCTGCTGGCCCCACACGGCATCAACAAGCTCATCACGGGACACCACCCGGTCAGCCCGCATGGCGAGCATGCCCAGCACGGCCTGCTGCCGGGGCGGCCCGGGCGGGAGTTCCCGGTGGGAAAGCCAGGCCCGCACGGGCCCCAGGACGCCTACACGCAGCGACTCGGGGAGCTGACTGCCGCCGTCCACGTCATCGATGGCCATCGCTGTCTCTCCACGACCGGGCCTTTTTGGCCGGAGTTACAGCATATGTGCGTTGCATCCAGAAAAAATCCATAACACGTAGGGAGTCGTGTCCTATCACTAGTAGTGGCGGGAAACAGAAAGGGCTGGCGGTTCCGGGTAGCTCCCGGACACGTCGGCGCACGCTCGGTTCCCGCCGCTGTCAGAAGCTGACCCTAACAAGGGAAGACTGTGACAATCGTGACCGGCACGACGAGCGTGACTGATGGGGCACCCGGCGGCGCCGGTCATCCCGTGAGCCTCGCCCGTTCCCCGCACCGGGACACGGCGGCACAGATCCGGCCGTCCGAAATGCGGCCGCAGGACGACCTGGAGGAGGGGATTGACGAACGGCTGCTCTGCGAACTCGCCGAACGAGTCCGCTGTGAGCGCCTCCGTGACAACCTCCAGCGGTCGGCCGACCCCCAGACGGGTGGGTGTTCCTGAAGGCCCGTACCGGTAGGCGCCGCCTTCGCTCCTCCCCCCTAGAGCGAATGTAGGCGTCACACCGGGCGACCTTGTACCAGGATCGTCCACCGCTCTCCAGGGGGAGTGAACGCCATCCCCCCCAGCGTTCACTCCCCCTCGGAGAAGTAACGCCCCTCGGAGAGGCAGCGGCCCCGCGGCCACCCCTCCGGAAGGCGGGGCACGGGCAGTCCCGATGAGGCAGGGCCGGTTCAGTCCGCCATCCGTCCGGTGCTGGCCGGCCCTTCCCCTTTCTCCCGACCCGCTCCGTGGCAGGGATCGCGGCCGGGGTCAGCTGCCGGACGCGCTGGCCATCTTGGCCTGCAGCCCGGTCACGGACGGCGTGCACACGCTCGCGGGCTGGTTGCTGGTCATCTTGCAGATCGCCGCCGTCATGAAGTTGGCGGTGCCGTTGACGGCCTGCGCCACCGGGCTGGACGCGTCACTCAGCTCGGCGGCGATCGTGGCCCAGCTCTTGCCGGCCAGCACCGAGGGAAGGGCGCTCGCGCCGGTGATCACGTACTTGTTGCCGAAGTTCACGAACGGGATGGACCCCCCGGGGTTGTACTTGCTGAGCAGGGCCTGCTGAGCGGGCGTAGGGGTCTGCAGCGGCACATACCCGGCCGGCGAGTTCTTGTCCGGGACGTTGGTCGTCTCCTCCACCGGGGTGAACATCACGTACTTACTGGTGTAGGTGGACTTGTAGAAGGTCCACGTCGGCGTGTTCGGGTAGACGTCGGTGCTGGACGAGTGGATCGTGCGCAGGCCGGAGAAGGAGCCGAACCGGCTGAGGGACACGATCATCCCCCACCGCTCGAACGCGCAGTACGGGCAGTACTCGGCGCCGATATACAGCATCTCGGGCTTGCCACCCGAAGTCAGCGGGGCGCCGGAGACCGCCGCCGGGGGGGTGGACACGCTGCCGGCCCCCACCTGGGCCAGGGTGCTGGCCGGCACGCTGGTGGTCTCCGCGATCACCTTGGCCAGCGCGGCACCGGTCGGCCCATTGGACGCGCTGGTCGTGGGCGTTTTGGAGCTGAGCTTGGCCACCACAAAGACGATCACGATCACGAGGATCACGACCACCGCGCCGGACACGATGAGCACCCGGTTACGGACCGCACGGCGGCGCTCGGCAGCCCGCTGGGCGGCGATCCGCTCCCGCCGACCCGCGCTCTGCCCGGCTCCGCTGGCTTTACTCATCGCTCCGGCCTGTGCTCCCTGATGGGCCTGGGTCCGCTGGCTGGGCGCGGAGCGTCACCACCGCGAGCAGCCCGGCCGCCAGCACCAGGCCGGCCGAGAGAAACAACGCGTCGCGCAGGCCATCGTGGAAGGCAGTGTATGCGGCGTCGATCACTTTCTGAACGAGGGCACCCTGGCCCGCCGGACCCACCCCGGAGCTGCTCCCGCTGGACGGGACCTCACCCGTCTCGACCCCGCGGATCACGATGGACTGGATGCTGGCCGGCAGCCCGAGCGCGCGCAGCTGGCTGGCGATGCTCGCGTTGAGCTGGCCGTTGACCAGGGCGCCGAGCACAGCCACGCCGGTCACCGCGCCCACCTCGCGGCTGGTGTTGGTGGCCGAGGCGGCCATGCCGGACCGCTCCGGCGGCACCGCCGACAGGGCCGAGGACGTGATCGGCACGACGGTGGCACCGATCCCGAGCCCGGTCAGGGCCAGCGCCACCAGGAGCGGCAGGTAGTGCGGGTGCGGGCTGAGGTTCAGGTCCGACAGCCAGAGGCCCGCGCCGAACAGCACGCAGCCGCCGAACATGGCCCAGCGCAGGCCGATGACGTCCAGCCAGCGCCCGGTCAGCAGCGAAGCGACGATCATGAGCACGGTCATGGGCAGGAAGACCAGGGCTATGCGGTAGCCCGACAGCCCGACGACCTCGTAGAGGTACAGCGCGGTGAAGAAGAAGATGGCGAACGTCGCGAAGTAGGTGCAGAAGGCCACCACGTTCGCGGTCGCGAAGCGGGCGACCCGCAGGTATCTCAGGTCGATGAGCGGATGGGCGGCCCGGGCCTCCCGCCAGAAAAACGCGACCGCCGCCACCGCGCTTACGAGCAGCAGCCCGATCACCCTGGGCGCGCCAAATCCGGCCGTCTCCGCGGTGATGATCGCGAACACCAGGGTGGCGAGCACGGCCGCGCCGAGCAGCGCACCGGCGGTATCGACGCGGTACGCGTCGGGGTCGGCGCTCTCGGGCAGGATCACGGCCCCGAGCACCAGGGCGGCCAGGCCGAACAACAGGTTGAACCAGAAAATGGCGCGCCAATTCCACGCCCCCACCAGCGCCCCGCCGATCACCGGCCCGAGCGCAAGGGCCAGGCCCGACACGGCCGCCCAGATGCCGATGGCCCGGTCCCGGCTGCGCCGGTCGGTATACAGGTGCCGCAGCATGGACAGCGTGCCGGGCTCGCTCGCGGCAGCCCCCAGTCCCATGACGGCCCGGCCGGCGATCAGCACGCCCGGATTCGGCGCCAGCGCACACAGCACGGACCCGGCGCAGAAGACGCCCGCCCCGGACAGCATGACGATCTTGCGGCCGAGCTCGTCACCGATCATCCCGCAGGCCAGCATGACGCTCGCGAAGGTGAGGGCGTAGGCACCGACGACCCACTGCAGGGCCGAGACGCCCGCGTGCAGCGTGGTCTGCACGCTGCCCAGCGCGATGCTCACCACTGTGTTGTCGAGAAACGTCAGGAACAGCAGCGTGCACAGCACGGCCAGCGCCAGGGACCGGCCGCCGCGCCGGGCTGTCACCGGGCCCTGGGAGTCCCCTGACCGCGTCTGGATGAAGCTCCCCGGGTCCACCGGCGTGGCTAGCTGGCCGCGCTGGCGCAGGCCGTCGGCGCCTTACCGTTGTTTTCCAGGATCAGCAGGGCGCAGAAACTCTGGTCGCCGACCTTCCACGTGCCGCTCTGGTTGACGGCCACACCAGGCTGGTTCTTCAGCTCCGGGTTCCCGCCGACCAGGATCGAGTAGGTCACCTTGGCCTGGGCCGGCGATTCCACGGTGACGGCGGTCACCGACGACGTGGCCGAGGACGCGAGGGGCGAACTGGCCTGTGACTGGATGATCGATGCGAACGTCGACCCGTTCTGCAGGAGGCTGACCCGCTTCGACACGGGCGTCTTGGGATTGAAGAACGCTTCCCAGTTCGTCTTGATCTGCGCCACCGCAGCCGACGAGCTGCCACTGGCGGACGGGGCCGCGGACGACGGGGCGGCCGAGGACGGGGCCGCGGATGACTTGCTGGCTGACGCAGCCGGCTTGGCACTGCCGCTGCTGCTGCACGCCGTAACAGCAACGACGGCACTGAAGGCGACGATAAGAAACACCCCAGCGGGCGGAAATCGCATGTGAGCCCTCCCTTGGCTCTGGGCCGAACTGAAGGACCATGACAAATACCCTAGGCGCCGATTACGCACAGCAACACCCGATCGATGCCTCATCTTAACGCGTCAGTAGCCGGGGAGGGCGGAATGTCCGGCCAGGCACTGACATGTTCGTCAGCCGACGCTCAGCCGCCGGTCGGCGAAGCCTAAGGTTTGGCCGTGCGCGGGGGGAGCCCCCAGATGGCCACCGCGAGACCGGTGAGCACGAAGAGCAGAAACGTGATGATGTGCACGCTCGTGCAGTACAGGCAGATGGCATCGATCTGGAAGAGCTCGGCGTAGAGCAGGTACAGCACGAAGCCGATGCCCACGACCAGGGAGAGCATGCGGACCAGGGCGATCTCCCGCCGCCGGGAACGCCAGGCGAACGGGCTCATGATCGCAACCAGGAAAACGTAGAAGGCGAGCCCCAGTACGGCGACCGGGATCCCGAACACCATCGACTGCGGGCTGGTCGTCACCTTGCCACAGTTGACGGCGCCGCTCGTCTCGGTACAGCCCGCCAGGGCCGAGTCCGTGAAGTGGGTGTACGTGAGGTACGCGGACGCGGCCAGGCCCAGGATCGCGAGCCCGAACGTGGCCCAGCGCAGCCAGGCGGCGGGACCCTCGGGCCCGGCGGGGGGCACGGGCGGCACCACGTCGCGGCGCCCACGCGCCTGGCCCCGGGCGGCGTTCGCCGACGGCCTCCGGCCCGCGGAGTTCCCGGAGCCGGACCGCCCCGCCGCACCGGCCTTCGCCGCACTGCCCTTCGCCGCACTGCCCTTCGCCGCACTGCCCTTCGCCGCACCGGCCTTGGCCGCACTGCCCTTGACCGGCCCGCCACCCGCCGGGACGCGCACCTTGGCGTCCTGGGCGGCATTCCCCCTAGCCGCGGCATTGCCCCTAGCCGCAGCGTCCCCGTTGGCCGCAGCGTCCCCGTTGGCCGCGGGGCGGGCGGTCCTGGCCATCAGAGCTTCGCCTCCAGCTGCTTGACCACCGGGGTGCACGCCGTGGCCGGCTGGTTGCCGGTGAGCTTGCAGATCGTAGCGGTCAGGTAGTTGGCCGTGCCGTCGACCGCCTCGGCGATCGGGCTGGTCGGGTCCTGCAGCGCCGTGGCGATCTGGCTCCAGCTCTTGCCCTGCAGCACCTGCGGGCTGTAGCTGGCCCCGCTGATCATGTACTCGTTGCCGAGGTCGATGAACGGGATGGCGCCGTTGTCTGCCGAGGGCACATACGGCGGCGCGTCGTACTTGGCCAGCAGGGCCTGCTGGGCCGAGGTGGGCGTCTGCAGTGTCGTGTAGGACGTGCCGCCGCTGGTCGGGATGTTGGTCTGCATCTCGACGTGTGAGAACACCAGGTACTTGCTGGTGTACGTAGCGTGCAGGAACGTCCAGGTGGGCGTGTTCGGATAGGGCTCGCCCGAGTTGTTGCCCGAGTGCACGGTGCTGAGACCGGAGAAGGTGCCGAACCGGCTCAGCGCCACGACCATGGCCCACCGCTCGGCCGCGCAGTACGGGCAGTACTCCGCGCCCATGTACAGCACCTCCGGCTTGCCGCCGGACGTCAGCGGCGACCCGCCCTTCAGGGTGACCGGCAGAGCCGACACGCCACTGCCGGCACCGACCTTGTCGAGGGTGCTGGCCGGGACGCTGGTGGTGTCGGTGACCACGCTGGCCAGCGCCGCGCCGGTGGGCCCGTTGCTGACGCCGCTGGCCGTCGTGCCGGACTTGGAGTTCAGCTTGACCACAACGAAAGTCAGGACGACCGCGATGATGACGATGGTGACACCGGAGACCATCAGTACCCGGTTGCGGATCTCGGCCCGGCGCGCGGCGGCCCGCTGAGCGGCGATCTTCTGCTGGCGGGTCCCGTCCCGCTTGGTCCTGCTTGCCTTACCCATCGCGTGCCGTAACCTAGCCTCTCGCTGTCACTGGCCCGGCGGCTCTTACCGGCGGGCGGTCGCCCCGCTGTATCGCGGCGGCCCGTGCCCGCATCGCGGCAGTCCGCCGGACAGCGCCCCAGGCCCGGCTGCCGGTTCCCCATCATATTGGGTGGCGGCGCCGTCACGGACCCTCCTGACGAAGGGATTCAGGGTACTCAGAGCCGGCGCAGAGGTTCACCGCAGTGCGTCCCCGGCCAGCTGCGCGGCTATGCTGGTAAATGTCCGGCTCTGCTTGCTCTGCCGTGACCCTAAGGGCGCCCCGCACCGCGCGTCAAGAGGCCCGCGGCGCGCCACGGACACGTGCGTGACGATCCGGTGGCCAGGTAAGATCCGACGCCTGTGATCTGGGCGTTATTGGCATCGGGTGCGCGTATTCCGACACCTGGCCCATATCGTGACATGCCGTGCTATCTTCCGCGGGGTATCGATGGATCCGTGGGGGGATGACGTGCCGATCGTGCATGTGGATAACTTCTCGTACGGGCTGCTGAACCCGGTGCTGGGCGGGGGGTGACCGGTATCTGGGCGATGCACTTCATCGCCATGCTCGGCTTCACGATCCCCGGATTGTTTACCGCTAAAATGATCATCAATCGGAATCGCGCAACGTCTTTTTGGGGCACATTTGACAACGTTCGTATTGTCGATCTATCAAGTTTTAGGAAGCTAAATACAAACTCAACAGTTAATAGTTTATTCTAAATTTTCTTTACGTTGCTTTGGTGTTGGATTCGGTCGGATCGTACCACTCTTGGACCGAACGGCGTTCATCCTCACACAGAGGAACGCCCGAGCATCGGAGAAAGACACATGAGTCATAGTGCCCGGAGGCGCGCACTGATCATCGCGGGTAGCTCCGTACTTGCGGGCTTCGCGCTCGTGGCCCCCGCTTACGCCGCCACGTCGGGCCACTCCGCTGCGGCCGCGCCGGTGGCGGGACCGCGAACGCCCACCGGAGCCCTGGTCCAGCCCGGCGGGATCAGCCATCTCGTCGGCCCGCGGACCACCCACACCGGCGCCAGGAACTCCACCACGACCGGCACGAACTGGTCCGGGTACGCAGCGACCGGCGGCACCTACACGAGCGTTTCTTCGAGCTGGACGGAACCAACCGGCACCTGCAGCTCGGGCGACCAGTACTCCAGCTTCTGGGTCGGCCTGGACGGTTACAGCAGCGACTCGGTCGAGCAGGCCGGTTCAGAGGTCGACTGCGACGGCCACACCCCCGAGTACTACTCCTGGTACGAGATGTACCCGGCCAACCCGGTCAACTTCAGCAACACGGTAAAGCCAGGTGACAAGTTCACCGGATCGGTCACCTACCCAGGAGGCAGCAGCTTCACGCTCAAGCTTTCCGACACCACGGAAGGCTGGAGCCATACCGTCACCAAGACCCTGTCCGGGGCGGCCCGATCCTCGGCGGAGGTCATCGCCGAGGCGCCCTGTTGCACCGATAGCGGGGAGATCCTGCCGCTGGCCGACTTCACCAAGGTCAGCTTCACGGGTGCGACGGTCGACGGATCGCCGATCGGCAGCTTCAACCCGGTCGGGATCGACATGGTCTCCGCGAACGCCGTCCAGGAGGACAGCATTTCCTCGCTCACCAGCGGGGAGAACTTCAGCGCCACGTGGCTGAGCAGCGGGAACAGCCGACGGGGCGGCCCGCGCGGTTAGTCCCCAGGCCCGGCGCGGCTTTTCCGCAGATACTGCGGAAAAGCCGCGCCGATCATGAAAGTGCGAGCTTCCCGCGGGGTGAAAGGGCCTAAGCGGGGCGGTCGGGGGGGACCGGGGTGGGGGGCTCGGTAGGCAGGGCGAAGCCGGCGGTGCCGCTGTGATCGAGAGACTCGGGCGGCTCGCCGGGGGCCGGTGCGCCCGGCAGCCGGGAACCGGGGCTCCCGGTGGGGCTGGCCTGATCCGGGATCCGGGGCGCCGCCTCACGGCCCGGGCGGGGTACGTCGCCGGAGCGGGATGCGTCGCCGCGGCGGCGCCTGCGCCCCGGGTGCGTTCCCTGGCCCGGGCGGGGGCTTAGTGGCTTCTGCGGTCCCTGCGAGACCCGCAGCTCTCGCGAGACCTGAGGCACGTGCAGGTGCTCCGTCGCCGAGCGGAGGGCGCGGTGCGGTCCGGTATCGCGCAGATGTGGCAGGGGCAGATGGCCTGGCTCGGCGACCGCCTTGCGCAGGTTGTCCAGGGCGGGCGCGCGGGCGACCAGGACAACCCCGAGGACCAGCGCGAAGAGCCCGCCGGCCTGCAGGGCCAGGCTGCCCGGGGTGAGCGAGATCCGGTCCCCGAACACGATGATGCCGAGCAGGATCCCGGCCACGGGCTCACCGGCCGTGATCGTCGGCAGCGACGCGTGCAGCGGGCCGGAGTTGAACGCGCTCTGCATCAGCAGGATGCCCACCGCGCCGGTGGCCACCAGGCAGTACGCGGACCAGCTCTGCAGCATCCCGGAGATCCCGTGGTTCTGCAGGATCTGCAGCGTCTGCCGGGTCAGCGCGTCCTGGATGCCGAACACCAGGCCGGCCCCGAGGCCGGTCAGGGTGGCCCGCCGTTTGCCCGATCGGCGCCGGCCAGCCTGCACCGCGGCGAACGCGATGAAGGCGATGCCACCGGCGGCCGGCCAGTGCGAGAAGGATCCGAACGACTGCCCGATCGGCTGGATGACCCGGGCCAGCGACAGGATCGTCTCACCGGCGATGAGCACCAGCGCGCCGACGATCTCGATGATGCGCACCGGCTGATGGGACATCGGGACGGCCAGGATGAGGGCAACGAGCAGGTTGAACGTCAGCAGCGGCTCGACCAGGCCCAGCGAAAGGTGGCCGAGGGACCACGCCGCGAGGATCTGGCCCCCGATCATGCAGCCGATCCCGGCCAGCCATCTCCGCTTCTTGAACAGGTCGAGGAACAGCCGCGGGCTGAGAAAGTGGGACTGCGGCGCGGTCTCGGCGGTCTGCTGCTGCAGAACGAAGCCGACGCCCAGCAGCACGGCTGCTACCAGCGTGATCGCGTAGTCCACGGCGCCAACCTACCCGCGCGACGCGAAAACACGTGTACGAGCCGCGGCCGATTCCACGCCGGGCCGTACTTCGCCGGTCATGGCCGCTAGCCGATGCGGCGCAGCTCGGCGCGGAACCGGCGGCCCGACTCCAGGTAGGCCTGCATGGGCTCGTCGATCCAGCCCTCCGGCTGGGTCATGTCGCGGATCCGGCACGGCACGCCGAGCGCCATCGAGCCCGGCGGCACCTTGAATCCCTCCGGCACCAGGGCGCCCGCGCCGACCAGCGCACCGTCGCCCACGATCGCCCGGTTGAGGGTGATCGACCCGGAGCCGATGAGGCAGCGGTCCCCGACCACGCAGCCTTCCAGGTGAGCGCTGTGGCCGACGACGCATTCCGCGCCGATGATGGTGGGCCAGTCGTGCGTGCAGTGCACCACCGTGCCGTCCTGCACCGACGTGCGCGCGCCAACCTCGATCTGGCCGTGGTCGCCGCGGAGCACGGCGCACGGCCAGACCGACGCCTCCTCGCCCAGCCGCACGTTCCCGATGATCACCGCGTCGGGGTGGACGTAGGCAGCGGGGTGAATCTCGGGCTCGACATCGCCCAGCGCGTATATCGGCAACGGATCAACCTCCCTGGCTGTGGCCTCGCCATGTCCGTCAGCCTAAACGCCGGCGGGCCACTACCACGGCACCCAGGCCGAAGTCAGGACGGCGCTATGGCCTGCGGGGACTCCCGCTGGCCCGCCTGCTCAGCCTGCTGCTGGGCCCGCTTACGCTCCCGCTGCGGCACGATCGTGTACCGCGGGTCGCGAGCTGAGGCCAGGCCGCCCTCGAAGATGCCGAACCGGGTCAGCGCGGAGGCCCCGAGCAGAGCCAGGCCGGACAGCGCCGAGCCTACCCGGCTGCGCCGGGACAGTCCCGCACCGGCCAGGCCGAACGCGGTGAGGATCTCCCCCGCCCGTAGCAGCGTCCCGGGCCGACCCGTCTGGTAGGGCTCGCCCAGGGTCCCCAGCCTCCACTCCAGCAGCTTCTTCGCGGTGAGCTCCACCGCGGCGCCCACGACGGCCAGCCGCCGCGCGGGCTCGGATTCACCCAGGGGCGCAGCGAGCAGACCAAAGCCCCCGGCCGCGCTGGCGGCCGACCCGGCGAACACGTACGGCATCTCGCGGTGGGCCTCGTGCCAGGCCGGCACGGCGGTGTCGCACAGCAGCACGGCCGTGTAGGTGGTGACGGCCGGGCCGACCAGCGCCGCCGCGGCGGTCGCCGCCGATCCGGCGACCGGCAGGATGCCGGTGAAGTCGGACAGCGCCGCAGCGCCCGCCGCGGGGCCGTAGGCGCTGAGGATCCAGGAGCCCACGCTCATCGGCGAGGACAGCTTGAAGACGCGAAGCATGTGGTGAAACCGGGCGGGCCGCCCCAGGTCATTGATGAGGAACACGGTGGACAGGCTGATCCCGCCGAGCCCGGCCGCCTTGGCCGCGCGGGCCAGCCGCGGGCGGCCGGTCAGCTGGGCCGCCGCGGCCAGCACCGAGGAGGCACCGGCCAGGCCGCCGAAGAACAGGTAGCCGGGGACGTCCGGCTCCTTCCACACCGGCTCCTTGATCACGGGCCGGCCGTAGTACGAGCGGAACTCGGCCCGCGGCACCATGAACTGCTCGCCGCGGCCGCCCCCGTTCTTCCGGCCGCCGTTCCGGCCATTCCAGCCGTTACGGCCGTTCCGGGCATGACGCCCGCCGTTGGCCCGCGCCCGGTTCCCGGCCGCGCCCGGCTGGGGAGGACCGGGCTGCGGCTGGCTGGCGCTCACCGCTGTCCCGTTCGGGAGGCCAGGAACGCGGACGCAACCATGGCCCCGACCCCGGCCGCCGCCAGGCCGGCGTGCTTCCACATGCGCGGCAGGGACCGGGTGGGAACCACGGGATCCGGCGGCAGGCCATACACCTCGGGCTCGTCCAGCAGCAGGAAGAACGCGCCCGCGCCGCCGATGCCGTCATCCGTGCCCTCGAGGTAGAGCCGGGCGTCGGGGCGGCCGCTGCCCTGCAGGTCAGTCACCCGAGCCTGGGCCCGCTCGCGCAGCTCGTCCAGCGGACCGAACTGGATCGAATCGGTCGGGCAGGCCTTCGCGCAGGCGGGCTCCATGCCATCGCCGATCCGGTCGTAGCACAGGGTGCACTTGTGTGCGCCGCCGTCGTCCTCGCGCCGTCCGATCACCCCGAACGGGCAGGCCGGGACGCAGTAGCCGCAGCCGTTGCACACGTCGTCCTGGACGACCACGGTGCCGAACTCGGTGCGGAACAGGGCCCCGGTCGGGCAGACGTCCAGGCAGCCCGCCTCCGAACAGTGCTTGCAGACGTCGCTGGACATCAGCCAGCGCATCACCCCGGCATCCGCCGGGCCGCCCGCGGCCTGGCCCGGACCGCCCTCGGGCGCCTCCTGCTCGATGAACGCGACGTGCCGCCAGGTCGAGGCGGACAGGCCGATCGTGTTGTCGAAGGACATGCCGGTCAGGTTGAGCCCGTCCTCCGGCACCGCGTTCCATTCCTTGCAGGCGACCTCGCAGGCCTTGCAGCCGATGCAGACGGAGGTATCGGTGAAGAACCCCATCCGGGGCGGGTGATCCCCCCATCCGGCGCGATCGGCCGGGTCGGCCCCGCCGGTCAGGCCGGGGCGCTCCGTGATGCTCACCTCACACCTCCGTGCCTGTCTCTTCGGTGATGCCGGCCCGCTCGGCGTAGGAACGCACCAGCTCCCGCAGGGCCGGACCACGTGGCCGCCGGCCCGGCTGGATGTCCACGGCGAGCGCCTTGACCTCCTGGATGTGCACGTTCGGATCCAGCGAGAAGTGCGAGAGCTCGTTGGCGCTGTCACCGGTCGTGATCCCGTTCCGGCCCCAGTGATAGGGCAGCCCGATCTGGTGCAGCCGCTTGCCCTGCACGGTCAGCGACGGCATCCGCCGGGTGACCATGACCCGGGCCTCGATGGCGCTGCGGGCGCTGATGATCGTGGCCCAGCCCATGTGCTCCAGGCCCCGCTCGGCGGCCAGCTCCGGTGACACCTCACAGAAGAACTCCGGCTGCAGCTCGGACAGGTAAGGCAGCCAGCGGCTCATGCCGCCCGCGGTGTGGTGCTCGGTGAGCCGGTAGGTGGTCGCCACGTAGGGGTACACGTCCGAGCCTGGCTCGTCGCCGCTCGGCTGGTACCGGGTGTCACGGTGGCGGAGGATCTCCCGGACCGGATTGTGCTCCTGCCGGGGGTACAGCAGGTTCTGCACCGGCGAGTCCTGCGGCTCGTAGTGCGCGGGCAGCGGCCCGTCGACGAGGCCGGCCGGCGCGAACAGCCAGGCCTTGCCGTCCGCCTGCATGATGAACGCGTCGGTCCCGGCGATCGCGGCCACGCCGGTGGCCCCCTCTTCGGGCCGGTAGGACGGCGGCCGGTCGGCGATGAAGTCGGCGATGTCGTGGCCGGCCCACTTGCCGGCGTCCTCGTCCCACCACACCAGGGCCTTGCGGTCGCTCCAGGGCTTGCCATCGGGGTCGGCGGAGGCGCGGTTGTACAGCACCCGCCGGTTGGCCGGCCAGGCCCAGCCCCACTCGTTCGCCACCCAGTTCTGCTGTTCCCCGGGCTTGCGCCGCGCGGCCTGGTTGACTCCGTCGGCGTAAACCCCGCAGTAGATCCAGCAGCCGCTGGCCGTCGAGCCGTCGTCCTTCAGCTGGGTGTAGGAGGCCACCGGCTTCCCGTCGGCGCCCCAGCCGTTTACTTCGGCCAGGACCGCCGCGGCGTCCGGTTCCTGCTGGGGGCCCTTGACCGGGTAGTCCCAGGTGAGGTCCAGCACCGGGCGGTTCAGCTCCGCGACCTCCCCCGCTCCCCCGGCCGCGGCGGTCTCCGCGGTCAGCTTCTCGCGGATGATGCGGCCCAGGTGGTAAGCGAACCACAGGTCGCTGCGGGCCTCCCCGGCGGGCTCGACCGCCTCATGGTGCCATTGCAGCATGCGCTGGGTGTTGGTGAAGCTGCCGCTCTTCTCGGTGTGCGCGGCGGCCGGCAGGAAGAACACCTCGGTACCGATGTCCTCGGTGCGCATCTCCCCGGTCTCGATCTCCGGGCCGTCTTTCCACCAGGTGGCGCTCTCGATCAGCGAGAAGTCCCGCACCACCAGCCAGTCCAGCTTGGCCATGGCCATCCGTTGCATCCGGGCGTTGGACGAGCCGACGGCCGGGTTCTCGCCGAACAGGAAGTAACCCGGGCAGTCCCCGGCCAGCTGGGCGAGCACGGTCTCGTAGGTGCCGTGGCTGCCGGTCAGCCGGGGCAGGTAGCCGTAGCAGAAGTCGTTGTCCGGCGTTGCGGCCGGACCCCACCAGGCCTTCAGCAGGCTGACCAAGTAGGACCGCAGGTTGGCCCAGAAGCCGTTGTCCATGGCTTCGGCCGCGACGTAGGCGTCGAGGTCGTCGTTGCTGTGCACGTGCGGCATGGGCAGATAGCCGGGCAGCAGATCGAACAGGGTCGGGATGTCGGTCGAGCCCTGGATCGAGGCGTGCCCGCGCAAGGCCAGGATCCCGCCGCCCGGGCGGCCCATATTGCCCAGCAGCGTCTGCAGGATCGCACCCGTGCGGATGTACTGCACCCCGACCGTGTGCTGGGTCCAGCCAACGCTGTAGACGAGGGCGGTGGTCCGGTCCCGGCCGGAGTTGCTGGTCACGGCCTCGCACACGGCGCGGAAGTTCTCCGCCGAGATGCCGCAGATCTGCTCGACCATCTCCGGGGTGTACCGGGAGAAATGCCGCTTCAGCAGCTGGAACACGCTCCGGGGGTGCTGCAGCGTCTCGTCCGTGTCGGGCGACGGGTGCGCGGCCGCACCGCCCGAGCCGTGCGCCTCGCCGCGGGACGCCTCGCGGACCTGCTGGCGGCGGCCGTTGCCGTTGAGCCGGTCACGGCTGCCCGCGGCGGCCCCGACGTCGCTGCCCTGGTACCGCCACGCCTCGAAGTCGTAGGTCCGGTGCTCGCGGTCCAGGCCGGAGAAGACGCCGCCCAGGTCCTCGGTATCGGCGAAGTCCTCGCTGATGATCGTGGACGCGTTGGTGTAGGCCAGGACGTACTCGCGGAAGTACAGCTCGTTTTCCAGGACGTGGTTGATGATCCCGCCGAGGAACGCGATGTCGCTGCCCGCGCGGATGGGCACGTGCCGATCGGCCATCGCGCTGGTCCGGCTGAACCTCGGGTCGACGTGGATGACCGTCGCGCCCCGGGCCTTGGCCTCCATCACCCACTGGAAGCCGACCGGATGCGCTTCGGCCATGTTCGAGCCTTCGATCAGGATGCAGTCAGAATTCTGCAGGTCCTGCAGGAAGGTCGTGGCGCCGCCGCGCCCGAAGCTGGTCCCCAGACCGGGGACGGTGGAAGAGTGTCAAATACGGGCCTGGTTCTCGATCTGCACCGCGCCCATGGCGGTGAACAGCTTCTTGAGCAGGTAGTTCTCTTCGTTGTCGAGGGTCGCCCCGCCCAGGCTGGCGAAGCCGAGCGTGCGCCGGGTCCGCTGGCCGTCGACCTCCCACTGCCAGCCCTTCCGGCGGGCGGCGATGGCCCGGTCGGCGATCATGTCCATCGCCCGGCCCAGGTCGAGCCGCTCCCAGTCGGTGCCGTGCGGCCGCCGGTACAGCACCTGGTACTCGCGCGCTTCGCCGGTGGTGAGCTGAAGGCTGGCCGAGCCCTTGGGGCACAGCCTGCCCCGGCTGACCGGGGAGTCCGGGTCACCCTCGATCTGGGTGACCTTCTCGTCCTGGACGTAGACGTTCTGGCCGCAGCCGACCGCGCAGTACGGGCAGATGGACTTGACCACCTTGTCGGCCTCGGCCACCCGGGGCTTATGCCGGCTGGTCGCGCCGCTCTTGGTCGCGGCGCCCAGGCCGAGCTTGTCCTGCCCGGTCAGCTGCCGGTAGACCGGCCATCCCTCGATCCACGTGCGCACGCCCACGCCCCTTAGTGCTGGCGAGCCATACGTCCCTGCTAAAAGCTAACCACATCGGGGATCCGTCCCGGCGGGGTACCCCGGGGCGTGCCCGGCAGGACTGGCAGGGGCGACGGCTCAATCTCCGGCGGCCCAGGATCCCCGGTCGGCCAGCGACGGCTTCGCTCGCCCGCCGACCGGGCGGCGCATTCGCTCGCCCGCCGACGGCTTCGCTAGCCCGCTGACAGGGCGAAGATGTGCAGGGCGGCCTGATAGCCGGTCACACTGCCGAGGCTGGGCAGCGTCACCGCCTCGACCGTCTTGCCCGCGGTGAGCGGCACCGTCGTTGCAACGACCGGAAGAATCCGCCCCGTGAATACGACTGAAATGCTCCCCATAGCGGCGCGGGCTCAGCGGGGAAGCGGGGTGGCGGGTGGGTTTGGGGATGCAGGGGGCCGGGTACCGCGCGGGCAGGCCGGTTCGGCGGGAGGCGGTGGTGGCGGGCAACGGGACGGGCACTGGGCCGGAGCCGGCCCGCCGGGACGAGCCTGGGCCGGAGCGGGCGTGGGCGGGGACGGGCGACGCCGCGGGGCAGCAGGGAGCCGGCGAAGGTGAGACGCCTGGGCAGCAGGCGTTCCGCCGGGACGAGCCTGGGCCGGAGCCGCCGCGGACGGACAAGCGGCGTTACTTCGTGCTGATGGGCGTCTGCATTGCGCTGTTCGTGGTGTCGTGGGCGGTCGTGGACCGGTATTCGGTGCTGGCGGCGGTCATCATGTCCGCAGTGGCCCTGGTCATTCCGCCGCTCGCGGCCATCGTGGCCAACGTCGCCAGCGCCACCGACCGGCGCAGGCCGTAGGGTCGGCCGGCCCCCGGCGCGCCCGGGAGCGGCCCCCGGTCGCGGTTTTGTCAAGAATAAAAATACGGCCGCGGACCGTGATCCCGGCCGGGTCCGCTGCTGGGTCCGCTACCCGGCCTTCTGCTCGGCGTAGGCGTAGGCGAACTGGAGGAAGTCCGAGCCGGCCAGCGCGGCCAGCGTCGTGACCGCGAGCCGGGTGGCGCGGGGGGCGAACACGTGGCCGGCGGTGAACCCGGTCGAGACCCACATGCCGAGGCAGAACGGGCAGCTGACCAGCTCCCCGATGGTCTTCTTGCGGCCGCTTCCGGACCGTACGTCCTCGGCCAGCTCGGCAGGCCCGGAGGTGCCCTCGAACGTGGTGAACGGGACGCGCAGCGGGCTGGTGACCGGATCCTTGGCGATAATCCGGCTGAGCTTGTGGGTGGCCACGGCGGTCAGGGCCGTTTCCCACGGGCTGATCCGGTCCGGCAGCGGCGTGCCGGACAGCCGGACGGCCGCGGTCAGCGCGGCCACCACCCCGCCGTACAGCGACATCGCGGCCGTGTAACCGCCGAGTGGGAAGTTCTCCCCGTGCGCGTACTCCTGCTGCTGGCGCCGCCAGCTCCGCGTGACGCGTTCCTTCAATGCAGTGAGCTCAGCCATGGGCGCACAGTTACCCCCTCCACGGCAGTCCATGCACAATCAGGTGTAGCCGGAGACCGGGCGGGTAGCCGGGCGATGGTCACGAGGTCGAGGAGAAGGCAGGTAGATGATGGCCAGCCAGGAGACAGCGGCGGTACTGGGCGCCGGAGGGATGATGGGCTTCCCCATGGCGCGCAACCTGGCCCGCAGCGGGATCAGCGTGCGGGCCTGGAACCGGTCGCGGGACAAGGCGGAACCGCTGGCCAAAGACGGTGCGCAGGTCTGTGACAGCCCTGCGGAGGCGGCTGAGGGTGCGAGCGTGATCCTCACCATGCTCGCGGACGCGGACGCGGTCCTCGACGTGGTCACCGGTGAACGGGGCGCCTTTTCCGCCCTGCCCCCGGCGACCGGCTCGGGGACGGTGGACGGGGTCATCTGGCTGCAGATGAGCACGATCGGCGAGGCGGGTACGGAGCGCTGCGCGGACCTGGCCGGGCAGCACGAGATCCCGTTTGTCGACGCGCCGGTGCTGGGCACCAGGCAGCCGGCGGAGCAGGGCAAGCTCGTGGTGCTGGCGTCCGGGCCCGCCACGCTGCGGGCCCGGCTGGACCCGATCTTCGACGCGATCGGGCAGAAGACGTTGTGGGTGGGTGAGGCAGGGGCCGGCACGCGGCTGAAGCTCGTCACGAACAACTGGGTGCTCACCGTCACGGAAGGCACCGCGGAGACGATCGCGCTGGCCGAGGGGTTCGGCCTCGATCCGCAGCTCTTCTTCGAGGCGGTCAGCGGCGGCACCCTGGACTTGCCCTACCTGCAGATCAAGGGCAAGGCGATCATGTCACGGGACTTCACCCCGGCGTTCCAGCTCAAGCTGGCGGCCAAGGACGCCGCGCTGGTGGCGGAGGCCGCCGAGCGGCATCACGTGGATGCGCCGCTCACCAGGGTGCTGCGGGACCGGCTGGCCGAGGGCGCGCGCGAGCACGGCGACAAGGACATGAGCGCCACGTACCTGACGAGCGCCCGGTCCGGATCGGGCAACTGACGGCCGGTCAGACCTCGACGCGGGACTCCGGCGCGTCCAGCCCGGCGCGGAACCAGGCGATAGCCCGGCGCCGCCCGGCCGCTCGCCCGGCCGGGTCGTGAAACACGGCGTTGATGCCGAGCACGCGCATACAAAACTCCCAGAGGGCCGAAGCCCGTAAGGTTTTCGCATGCCTGCTTCTTAGGCACCGACGGTTAGCTACCGCAGCGGCGGGCGGCTAAACAAAAATGATCTTTCCTATATGTGATTTCCCTGTTCAGCAGGGATCCGGGGGCGCCCGGCCATACCACGGATGCGCTCGACGATGCCGGTCGTCGAGTGGCCCGGCAGGTAGCCAACCGTCATGACCTTGCCGCCGTAGCACTCGACCGCCAGGCGCTCCGGAAGGGTGTCAGCGTCGTAGTCGCCGCCCTTGACGTAGATGTCCGGGCGGACCGCCTCGAGCAGCCGGATCGGCGTGTCGTCCTCGAAGATGGTCACATACTCGACGCAGCCGATGGCCGCGACGACCGCGGCGCGATCCTCCGCCGGGCTGACCGGCCGGTCCGGGCCTTTCAGCTTGCGCACGGTCTCGTCGGAGTTGACCCCGACGACCAGCACGTCACCGAGGGACGCCGCCTGCTGAAGGCATTCGACGTGGCCGCGGTGCAGCACGTCGAAGCACCCGTTGGTGAACACAATCCGGTGGCCTGCGCGGCGATGCCCGGCAAGGCAGCGGGCCAGGAGGTCAACGGGCCAGATCGAATCGAGTCGCCATTCTTCGAACCGCACGTCTCTCCCACCACTCTCGCATCGCTGTCTGCGGCGCGTTACCCGGCTGCCGGCCCGGTAAACAGGCCGGCACCGGTGCCGCCTTGGGTCCGGCCAGTCTCGCGCCCTCGTGCCCCCCTCTTGGTGGTTTCCTCATTTCGACGGGAAAAACGCTGGCGGGGAGACTGCCCGGGTAACGGCTCAGTCAGACGGGGAGACAAACGGGAGACTGCCCGGGTAACGGCTCAGTCAGATGAGCGTGAAACGCCGGACCGGTGGGGCGGGCTGAAGGTGACGGTATCGCGGATTCCGGCCCCGCGCCGGGCTCCACGCTGGCCTGCGGGTTAGCCAGCAGGTTGTGGTACCAGTCCGGGTTCCCGGGCGCCCCGGCCTTAGCCGCGAAAATTGCGTAACCGCCGTTCACGGCCTGGTAGCCGAGCGGGCTGACCCGCTCCCGTCCGCTCTTCGCGCCCGTGCTGTGCAGTAGCAGGAGAGCGGCGTTCTCGAACGGAGCGCCCACCTTCCCGCCGTTGGCGCGGAATTCGCTGATGATGCGGCCGTTGAAATCATTCGGCTCGGTCACAGTGGGCTAGGTTAGGCGTGATGAAGCTGCGGCGCGAACTGAGCGATCTGCCGTTCGCCGGGGCCCTTGTCCCGCACGACGGGGACCTGACGATCGATGGGCACTACGACGGCTGCCACTTCACCGGGGGGACGGTCGTCACCGCCGCCCGGGCGGACAACGGCCACTTTATGGAGTGCGCGTTCACCGAGGTCACGCTGGAGGACGTCAACGCCCGCCGGAGCCGGTTCAGCGACGTGTGGCTGCGTGACGTCCGGCTGCTGTCGGTGGAGCTGGCCGCGACCAGCTGGCTGGACGCGACGTTCATCGGCTGCGCGGCGGCCGGGGTCCAGGCGTTCGACGCGAGCCTGCGGCGGGTCCAGTTCATCGACTGCAAGCTCGACTCAGTGAACTTCCGCGGTGCCCGGCTGGCCGACGTCACGTTCGAGAACTGCCTGCTCCGGGACGTCGATTTCGGCGGCGCGAAGCTCCAGCAGCTCCGGTTCCCCGGATCGACGCTGACCCGCGCCGACTTCTCCCGGGCCACGCTGGACAAGGTGGACCTACGCGGAGCGCAGCTGGACATCACCGCCGGATTCGAGTCGCTGCGCGGCGCCATCATGAGCACCGCTCAGCTGATGTCGCTGGCCCCGGTGCTCGCCCAGCAGCTCGGTATCCAGATCAGCGACGCCTAGCCAGAGGCTCAGTAGGTGGCCAGAGGCTCAGTAGGTGATGGGTGTGGTGGTGACAGGATGGGCTGCGTGGAGCCGAAGCCGTCCGGCTGGGCCTGCACCCGGCTGATGACCATAACGCCGTATTCGCCGGGTCCGGGGACCGGGAAGGTGACATGGCAGCCGGCGGTGGTGAACGCGCTGGCCAGTAGCCGGCAGCCGGCGCTGGCTGGGGCCAGGCGGGATCACGGTCCAGCTTGCGACCGGGGCGAGCGTGCGCGCTGTGTCGCTGGACGACGCGGTCGGCTTGACGGCGCGGGCCTGAACGACCGCACATGCATGATGAGCGCGCGGCAGCATGGTGCCCGTTGATGTGTATCGGGTAGGTCCTGGCTATTTGGCGGTGAAGCCGGCGTCGACCGGGAGTGCCACGGCGGTGATGTAGCGGGCCTCGTCGGAGACCAGCCAGGCGATCGCGTTGCTGACGTCGACGGCTTCGATGAGCTGGACATCCAGGAGGTTGCCCACGTCGGCGCCGCTGGAGGCGGGAGCGCTGGCGAACAGCTCGGCGACCGCGTCGTTGATCACCATCGGCGTGTTCGCCCCGGCCGGGTGCACGGAGTTGACGCGGATGTTGTGCGGGGCCAGCCAGTGCGCCCAGGTACGCCCCAGGCCCACGATGGCGTGCTTGCTGGCGCAGTAGCCGTCCGATCCGCCGCGGCCGTTGCCGCCGCGGCCGACCAGGCCGAGAGTGGACCCGGTCAGGACGATCGCGCCGCCCCGGCCCTGTTCGATCATGATGGGGGCAGCGGCCTGGACGGTGTTCCAGACGCCGAACAGGTTCACCTCGATCTGGTCGCGGAACGCCTGCTCCTCGCTGGCGCCGGGGGACATCATCCCGATGCCCGCGTTGGCGACCACGATATCCACAGAGCCGAGGCGGGCTACGCCGCTGGCGACGGCGGCCCGCATGGCGGCAGCGTCGCGGACGTCGGCCTCGGCGGCAACAATGCGCTGGCCCAGTTCCTCAACCTCCGATACGGTCTGGGCGAGGTCTGCCGGCGTCGCCAGCGGGTAGGCGACCGAATCGATCTGACGGCAGATATCCACCGCGACCACGTCGGCGCCGTCCTGGGCCAGGCGCACCGCGTGGCTACGGCCCTGTCCCCTGGCCGCGCCTGTGATCAGCGCGACCTTGCCGTCGAGCCGTCCCGCCATAAGAATCGTGCCTTCCTTGTGTCCGGGTCCGCTGCCTCGTAGATGCCCGATCGGCTAATGCCGGGCTGGTATCGGGCCGACGGACGCGGCACGGCCTGCAACTGGCCTGCGGCCCGCGAGCGTCCTAGTCGCCCTCTGGCCGGCGTCACGGACGGGAGCCAGCGGGACGAACCAGACCCCATCGGGCAGCTGTTCCGCCCGCGCTGCCTGAGGCAAACGCGGCTGCCGACCGAGCAGCTCACCGTGCCCCGTGACCGGTGCTGGTCTTCCCAGTATGGTGGGAGTCAGGTCGAGAGGCGCTGCAACGGGCCAACGCCCGCCACGCTCGGCCGGGATCACGCAGCAAGGGCGCCTCCTACTACAGGAGGTGCACGGCCGATATGTCACCAGCGGCAGGAGCAGGCGAGGCCCTGCGGGAGCTGCTCGGCCAGCGCATCGCGGTGCTTGACGGAGCCTGGGGCACCCTCCTGCAGGGCGTCGGGCTCACCGCGGCCGACTACCGCGGGGAACGGTTGCGTGACCACCCGCAGGATGTGACCGGTGATCCGGATCTGCTGAACCTGACCTGCCCGGCTGTCGTGCTCGACATTCACCGGCAGTACCTGGCGGCGGGCGCGGACATCATCACGACGAACACGTTCACCGCGACGAGCGTCGGCCAGGCGGACTACGGGCTGCAGGCGCTGGTGCGGGAGATGAACGTGCGCGGGGCCCAGCTGGCGCGGCAGGCGGCGGACGAGGCGGGCGGACGCTTCGTGGCCGGGTCGATCGGCCCGCTGAACGTCACGTTGTCACTGTCTCCGCGGGTGGAAGACCCCGCGTACCGGGCTATGTCGTTCGACCAGGTGTACGCCGCGTACGCCGAGCAGGTGCAGGCGCTGGCCGAGGGCGGTGCCGACCTGCTGCTGGTCGAGACGATCTTCGACACGCTCAACGCGAAGGCCGCGATCGCGGCCGCCCGCGATGTGGCTCCGCAGCTGCCCTTGTGGATCTCGGTGACGATCGTCGACCGGAGCGGGCGCACGCTGTCCGGGCAGACGGTCGAGGCGTTCTGGCGCTCGATCGAGCACGCCGATCCCCTGGTGGCCGGGGTGAACTGCTCGCTGGGCGCCGAGGAGATCCGCCCGCACATCGCGGAGCTGTCCCGCCTCACGGGGACGTACACGGCGTGCCATCCCAATGCCGGCCTGCCGAACGCGTTCGGCGGCTATGACCAGGCACCGGAGGAGACCGCGGGGCTGCTTGGTGAGTTCGCCGGAGCAGGGATGGTGAACATCGTCGGCGGGTGCTGCGGGACGACACCAGCGCACATCGCGCGGATCGCGGCCGCCGTGTCCGGTGTCCCACCCCGTCGCGTTCCGGCGCCACCGGCGCGTACCCGGCTCAGCGGGCTGGAGCCCTTCGAGATCGAGCCGACCACCGGCTTCGTCATGATCGGGGAACGGACGAACGTCACCGGCTCAAGGCGGTTCCGGCGCCTGATTGAATCGGGCGACTACCAGGGGGCCGTCGACGTCGCGCTGGAGCAGGTACGCGGCGGGGCCAACCTGCTCGATGTCAACATGGACGCCGGCCTGCTCGACAGCGAGCAGGCCATGACCACATTCTTGAACCTGATCGCAACCGAGCCCGAGGTCGCGCGTATCCCGGTCATGATCGACAGTTCGCGGTGGAGCGTGCTGCAGGCCGGGCTCAAGTGCCTGCAGGGCAAGGGCGTGGTCAACTCGATCAGCCTGAAGGAGGGCGAGGGCCCGTTCCTCGAGCAGGCCCGGCACATCCGGGACCACGGCGCCGGGGTGGTGGTGATGGCCTTCGACGAGCAGGGCCAGGCCGACACCACCGAACGCAAGGTGGCGATCTGCGGCCGCGCCTATGACTTGCTCACGCAGCAGGCCGGCTTCGCGGCCGAAGACATCATCTTCGACCCGAACGTGCTCGCGGTCGCGACCGGCATCGCCGAGCACAACGGCTACGCGAAGGCGTTCATGGACGCTCTGCCGCTGATCAAGCAGCGCTGCCCGGGGGTGCGGACCAGCGGTGGCATCTCCAACCTGTCGTTCTCTTTCCGCGGCAATGATGTCGTGCGCGAAGCGATGCACTCGGCGTTCCTCTTCCACGCGGTACGCGCCGGGCTCGATATGGGCATCGTCAACGCGGGACAGCTCGCGGTCTACCAGGACATCCCCGCCGACCTGCTCGAGCTGGTCGAGGATGTGCTCTTCGACCGGCGCGGCGACGCCACGGACCGGCTCGTCGCCTTCGCCGAGACGGTGAACGGGCCCGGGAGGAGCCGCACGGTGGACCTCGCGTGGCGGGAGGCGCCCGTGGAGCAGCGCCTGCAGCACGCCCTGGTGCACGGCATCGTCGACTTCGTCGAGGCCGACACCGAGGAGGCCCGGCAGCGCGCGGCGCGGCCTCTGGACGTGATCGAGGGGCCGCTCATGGACGGCATGAAGGTCGTGGGCGACCTGTTCGGCGCAGGGAAGATGTTCCTGCCGCAGGTGGTCAAGAGCGCGCGGGTGATGAAACGCGCGGTCGCCTACCTCGAGCCCTACATGGAAGCCGAGAAGGAACAGGCCCGGCGGGAGGGGCGCGCCGACGTCGATCGTCACCAGGGCAGGATCGTGCTCGCGACGGTCAAGGGCGACGTGCACGACATCGGCAAAAACATCGTGGGAGTCGTCCTCGGCTGCAACAACTACGAGGTCATCGACCTCGGCGTCATGGTCCCCGGCACGACCATCCTCGACACCGCAGTCGCCGAAAGCGCGGACGCCGTGGGGCTGTCGGGACTGATCACCCCGTCGCTGGATCAGATGGTCCTCGTCGCCGCGGAAATGGAGCGCCGCGGCCTGAAACTGCCCCTGCTCATCGGCGGCGCCACAACGTCCCGCCAGCACACCGCGGTGCGGATCGCTCCCGCCTACAACGGCAGCACCGTGCACGTGATCGATGCTTCCCGCGTCACCGGTGTCGTCTCGGACCTGCTCAGCCATGACCGGGCCGGAGTGCTGGACACGGCCAACCGCGCCGAGCAGGAACGCCTGCGCGAGCAGCACGAAAAGACGCAGCGTCGCCCGCTGCTGCCCCTCGAGCAGGCCCGTTCGAACCGTGAGCAGGTCTCGTTCGATGACCTGCCCATTCCGGCGTTCACCGGGGCCCGAACCGTGCAGCCCGACCTGGCCACGCTGCGCGGGATGATCGACTGGCAGTTCTTCTTCCTGGCCTGGGAACTGAAGGGCAAGTACCCGGCCATCCTCGCCCAGCCGGCCGCGCGCGAGCTGTTCGACGACGCGAACACCCTGCTCGACCAGATCATCGCCGACGGCCAGTTCCACGCCCGGGGGGCCTACAGTTTCTGGCCCGCGCACTCCGAGGGTGACGACATCCTGATCGACCTGGACGCCGGCCCTGGGCACGGCAGCCTACGGCTGCCGATGCTGCGTCAGCAAACCGCCAAGCCGACAGGCCGGCCCAACCGGTGCCTCGCCGACTACGTGGCCCCGGCCGGAGACCACCTGGGCGGGTTCGCCGTCGCGATCCATGGTGCCGAAGAACTCGCTGCCACCTACCAGGCCGATAACGACGATTACCGGTCGATCATGGTGAAGGCGCTAGCCGACCGGCTCGCCGAGGCGTTCGCCGAGTACATCCACCTCGAGGCGCGGCGCGACTGGTTCGAACCGGGCGCCAGCCCGGCGATCGAGGACCTGCACGCCGAGCGTTTCCGTGGCATCCGCCCTGCGTTCGGCTACCCGGCGAGCCCGGACCACAGCCAGAAACGAGCCCTCTTCGACCTGCTGGACGCCGCATCGCTCGGCCTGGCCCTCACCGAATCCTGCGCGATGACCCCCGCCGCCAGCGTCAGCGGGCTGCTCTTCGCCCATCCCTGCTCCCGCTACTTCACCGTGGGACGCATCGGTAAGGATCAAGCCGAGGACTACGCCCGCAGGCGAGGTATGGATCTCGACGAGGCGGAACGCTGGCTGCGCCCCAACCTCGGCTACGACCCGCAGTGAACGCCGGCATCTTGGTGACAGCGGGACCGGCCGCAGGGACGGCTTGGTCCGGCGCTGGCGGGACGCGGGCCGGGGAAGCTCGGTCCGGTGCTGGCGGGACGCGCGCAAGCGAAGGTAGTACGGAAGGCACGTTCGCTGTGGCGCACCGTTCCACGAACCTGGACCAATGCACCGTTGTGATACCATATTGGTATGGCTATGACACTACGGCTGCCGCCTGAGATCGAGGATCAACTCAAGCAGGTAGCTGAAATTGAGCACCGCAGCGTGCAGCAGACGGTGCTGGTTGCGGTCGAAGAGTACCTTTCGAAGCGCGAGACGGCCGAGATCCTCGCTGACCCGGCCGCGCTCCGTGGCTTGGCCGAAGCCGGTGACAGCGAGCAAGCCGGCGACGTGGTCTACGGAGCCGAAGCCGCGCGTGCGCTGCTCGCCGAGCGCAAGCGGTGAGAGCCGAGCCCTACGAGCTCGGACTGACCCGTCCAGCCCGGCGTGCGATCTCCGAGTCGCTCCCGGAGGATGTAGCTGCGGCAGCTGTCGAATTCATCACTGGCTCCCTTCTGGAGGCGCCCTATCGTGTCGGCAAGCCCCTGCGGGACAGGCTGGCAGGCTTCCGTAGCGCACGCCTCGGCACCCAGTGGCGCGTGCTCTACCGGATCGACGAGGCAAAGCACGCTATGATCGTTCAAGACATACAGCACCGCGCCAGCGCCTACCGCCACCGGTAGGGGATGTTAACCGGGACCGGGCCGGCCCATCCGCTCCAGGCCTTGCCGGACCCGTTGCAGCAGGGCCAGGTCCAGCGGGTCGGCCTGGGCCGTACCGGCCACGCGCTCGTCGGTCAGCGGGGCCCGGTGCGGCAGCGCGGAGTGGGCTGGCTGCGGGGCATCCGGAGAACCCAGTCCGTGCGCCAGGACCGGGACGTCCGCCGGTGCCCCGGCCAGGGCGAGCACCGGATCCGGAGCGGGGACGGTGCAGTGGCCCGCGTGCACGAGCTGGCCGACGGCATCCATCGTGTCGTGCAGTGCGAGGCCGCCCTGCCAGGCCAGCTCACTGACCGCGGTGTACCCGTCCATCCGGCTGGCCACGGCTCGCTGCGCGGCATTCACCAGCGCCTCGGGACGGCCGGGGCCAGACCACTGCGGGCACCAGCGCGGGGAGACGTCGTACCAGGCCAGTCGCTGTGCCATGTGGTCGATGTAGTCGCGTACGGAGCCGATGTCCATGGCCAGGACGGTTTCCGCCCAGTGCGATCGCTGTGTCATGAACCATAGGCCCCTGACCGAGCACTTGCCGACGAACGGCATAGTCAGCGCCAGCAGCGCGTCGAGGGTGATCGACTGGAGCAGCCGCTGCAGCTCGGCGGCGGTAATGATCCCACGGCCAGCCAGCGCCGCACCGGGCGCGCCATCCGGCACGCCTGGTGAGCCCGGTGGGCTCTCCCGGACAATCTGATCCCAGACGTCCGGCGCTACCCGCCCGGAGCCGACCAGGCGGGTACCCAGATCGGGCACGCCGGGCGATTCAGCAAAGGTCAGCCGCCCCTGGTTAAGGTAGAAAATTCCGCCGGGACGACCACTTATTTCCACGGCCCCGGTGGCAGCACTCCGGCCCAGTCTGGCGAGCTCGTTGAGGACACGGTCCACGGGTGCTTCCCAGCCAAGCTCAGCCAATATACGACCTCCCCCAGTTACGCCCTGAATGAATCCCTGCGACGGCGCCCGCACATTCACAGGCTGCTCCCGGTCGTCTCCGAGGTGCGACGATACGGCCCAATCACAATAAGAATAGGCCCAAACGAACACCTTAGGAAAGGGGCCAAAGGCCCCAAAAAAAGGTCAGCTGCCGGTCATTTACGGCAACACGATGGCCACTTTTGGTGACCACTTGGGACAGCACAGCGATAGCATCGAAAAAACTCCGTTTGGCGGCGACAACAATGGCAGCGGCAAACCCCCTAGCGTCCCTTTCCGGCGGATATCGCCTGGATCCCGTTTGATGCTGGAAAGCGGTTCAGCGGGGCCGGCCTGGCGGCCCGTCAGTCCATGTGCCGGAGTCCCTGCAGGACCTGAGCCAGCAGGGCGAGATCCGGAGCCTGCGCCGTGCTCCCCTCGGGCTGCCCCCCGGCCCCCGCATCGGACGGCCTCGCCCGCTCAGCCAGCAGCGCGATCAGTCCGGCAAAATTTCCCGGATCGTCCGGCACCGCCACCAAGGGGGTGCGCCGGGGCAGTAGCGCGCCAGCGTCCGCAGCCCTGGAGCAGGCGACCGTCTCCGACCGGGGGAGCTCTTTCACCTCGGCCAACAGGGCTGACTCAAACGAGGCGGGTACCGCCGCCGAAACTCCCCACATCACCGGTTCCCCCCTCAACGCCCGCCTGCGTTGACAGATTATGGGCCGGTACGCGGCATCGCTACGCACTCCGGGAAAGAAACCGGTTAGCAGAAGATCCTGTAACATTTCCTGACGAACGGTCATGCAGCCGGCACGTTAAGCCAGAAAACGTGCAGCTCAGCAGCTCGCGCAGGCCAACGGTTCGGTAAAGAAACCTGGCTATCGCGAGCCCCGGAATGACGGCGGCCGTCATCCGGTGCCGCACGCCTGCATGGCCCGCGTGAAGGCCTCGCCGCGCTCCCGGTAGTCCCGGAACTGGCCAAAGCTCGGGGCCGCCGGGGACAGCAGCACCACACCGTCCGGCCGGGCCCAGGCGAACG
>Ga0302325_10001667_pt1 | contig 55917 bp, 48 predicted proteins | sample Palsa_T0_2_FD_201948 | JGI IMG/M metagenome (GOLD analysis project Ga0302325, IMG submission 201948) | Peat permafrost microbial communities from Stordalen Mire near Abisko, Sweden - Palsa_T0_2 | ecosystem: Environmental > Terrestrial > Soil > Palsa > Peat permafrost | place: Sweden: Abisko... | reverse complement strand
TGGTGCCACCCTGCAGCGTCAGGTTCGCCGCGTTCGTGGTCACGCTGATCCCGGTGGTCGACAGGTCCAGATTGCCGCCCAGTACATACGTCCCGGCCGTCAAAGTGCCGCTGCTGATCTGCGTCAGTCTATGAGCCGTGAAGCTGTCGCCGGCATCGATGGTCAGTGTGCCCGCATTGCTGAAGCTCGTTGCCGTGGTCGAGACCGCGTTGCTCGTGCCTCCGATGGTCAGCTTGCCGGTATTGCTGGCCAGCCCGGCCAGCGCATTGGTGGAGTTCGACGTGTTCTCGATCGTCCCGCCCGCCAGCGTCAGGTTGGCCGCGTTAACCGTGATCGTCTGCGCTGTGCCCGACAGATTCAGATTGGCATCCAGCACATAGGTTCCCGCCGTCAGCCTTCCGCTGCTGATCTGGTTCAGCGAACCCACTGTGAAACTCTCGCCCGAGAGAAGGGTAAGCGAACCTGCATTGCTAAAGCTGCCCGCATCGGTGAAGGCCACGCCGCCGATGGTCAGCGCACCCGCCGAGGTGATGCTGGTCAGGTTGGCAAGAGCGTTCACACTGCCGCTGTCGACGTTCAAGAGCTGCCCGCCGTTCTCTTCCGTCACCTTGGCGGCCAGGGTGGTGATGCCCGTGGTATTGCCGGCGTTGAAGGTGATGTTGCCGCCATTCGCAATGTAGGTGCCGCCGGTCAGGGTGGTCGTCGTGCCGTTATAGTTCGTAAAGCCGGAGCTGTCCACCTGGATGGCCAGGGTTTGACCGGTCACATTGGCATCGACGGTGCCGTTATTAGTGAAGCCCATATTGCCGGAGCCGATACTTCCCGCACCCTCAATCGTGTTGGAACTGACCAGAGTCGGGCTGGTGCCTTCGCCGTAGATGTCATTCGTATAGTTCGTCCCACCTAGATCGATGGTCCCCGAACCGCTCAGGGTGACGGGGCCGTTGATGATCAAGTACGTAGTGTTGCCGTCTCCCTCGATGGTGATGGTCCCGCTATTGGTGATGGCCCCGGTCAGATTCAACTGGGAATTGTTTTGGACGTTGAGCGTCCCGCCGATGGTCAGGCCGCTGAGGTAGGCATAGTTGCTGGCCAGCACAGTGATCACGCCCGTGCCGGATGTCGTCAGCGTACCGCCGGTGATGGTAGTGCTGCCGGTCAGATTAACCGAGGAACCTGTCGCGGCGCTGATCGTTCCACCCGTGTTGGTCCAGGTGGAGCCGTTGAACTCCAGCGTGCCGCCGCCCGAGGCTTCCATCGTCTTGGTGTTGGTGGCGACCGAAAGCCCTTGCAGCGTCAGAGTCTGGCCACTGACGTTGGCGTTGACCGTCCCATTGTTGGTGAATATTCCGCTATCAATGAGGCCCGCACCCGTGATGGTTTCGTCGTTGGTAAGTCCGGCTCCAGTGTCAACATTGGCGCTGTAGTTGCCAGGGCTGCCGCCCAGAACCAGCGAACCCGTGCCCGTCAGCGTGGTCGCAACCGGGGTATAGAAATATGTGGCGTTGCCCGCCGCCTGCAGCGTGATGGTGCCATTGTTAGTAATCGTTCCGGAGGCAGAAATCTCGCCGTTATTCTGCACGTTCAACGTGCCGTTGTTGGTCAGGCCGGTGAGATAGACTGTATTGTTGGCAGCGACGTAAACCTGCGACCCCGTCCCTGACGTACTCAGCGTGCCGCCGGTGATGCTCACGCCGCCAGTTAAATCGACCGCGGAATTGGCCAGGGCCGTGATCGTGCCACCCGCGTTGTTCCAGGTGGAGCCGTTGAACTCCAGCGTACCGCCGCTCGAGGCTTCCATCGTCTTGGTGTTGGTGCCGGAAGAAAGCCCTTGCGCCACAAGAGTCTGGCCGCTGACGTTGGCGTTGATCGTCCCATTGTTGATGAATGCGCCGCTATCGATCTGGCCCGCACCGGTAATGGTTTCGTCGTTGGTAAGTCCGCCTGCACCGTCAATATTGCCGGTGTACTGGCCGTTGCTGCTGCTCAGTACCAGCGTGCCCGTACCGGTCAGCGTGGTCGCGTTCGGGGCGTAGAAGTAGGTCTGGTTGCCAGTTGCCTGCAGCGTGATGGTGCCGTTGTTGGTGATGGTACCAGTCGAGACGATCTCGCCATTGTTTTGCACGTTCAACGTGCCGCTATTGGTGAGGTTCGTCAGATTTGCGATATTGTTGGCGGCCACTTCAATGACCCCAACCCCGGTTGTGGTGAGCTTTCCGCCCGTAACCGTCACGCCGGCGGTGAGCACTACGGTCGAGGCATTGCTGCTGCTGTCGCTGCCCACGGCCTCGATGACCCCGTTGGTACCGTTGGTAATCGTGCTGCCGTACAGGGTCAGATTGCCACCGTTCGTGGCTTCCAGCGTTGCATTGTTGGCCATGCCGCCCGCGCCCGCTTGAATGTAGAGCGCCGCCGTCGACACCGTCGGACTAATGTTGGCATTGATCGTAGAATTATTGGTCAGCGTCAGTGTGGCCGCGCCGATGTTGCCCACCCCGGAAACATTCTGATCGATGATCAGCGATGTCCCACCCGCGCCACTAAATTGGTTTCCCGCGCCCGTGCCTAATACGATGGACCCTGAACCGGCCAACGTCGCGGTGCCCGTGCCCGCGCTGGTCACATAAAGCTCAGTGACGTTCCCGGTGCCTTGCAGGTTGATGACGCCATTGTTCGTGATCGTCCCGTTAATCTCGGTGGCGGCGTTGTTCTGCACGTCATAGGTGCCAGCCAGAGTAAGGCCGGTCAGAAACACGTTGTTGTTGGCCGCGTTGTAGACGACGCCGGTACCGGTGGACTCGACCGTTCCGCCGGTGATGCTCACATTACTGGTCAAGACCAAGGAAGAACCGGTCGCCGCCTCGATGGTCCCGGTATTGGTCCAGGTGCCATTGCTCATCGTCAAGGTGCCGCCGTTGGTGGCTTCGATCAGGCCCGCGTTGCTGGAGGTGGCGGCGGTGTAGGGATTCAGCTCAATGTTGCCGCCGCTTATATTCGAGTTGATGACGCCGTTGGAAGCATTGACTACTTCCAGCTGGCCGTTTCCGACCGTGCCCCACCCCGTGATGTTCGTCTCGTTCGTCAATACCGTGCCGCCAGCCCCATTGATGTAGGCCGACCATTGGTTGTTGGTGCTGGTCAACACTACCGTCCCGCTGCCAGACAAGGTGGTATTCCCGGTCAAATAAAGTTCCGTCGTATTGCCCGCCGCGTCCAGCGTGATGGTGCCGTTGTTGGTCAGGGTCCCGTTGATTTCCGTCGCGCCGTTGTTCTGCACCGTGAAGTTGCCGGTGTTGGTGACGTTGGTCAGGAATATGTCATTGTTGGCCGCGTCGTAAATTACGCCGGTGCCTGTGGTCGACAGAGTCCCGCCGGTGATGCTTACATTGTTGTCCAGTAATACGGTGGAACCTGTCGCGGCAGTAATCTTCCCGGCTCCGGTCTGGGTCCAGGTTCCGTTATCAAGAGAGAGGGTTCCGCCGCCGGTGGCTTCGAGCGTGCCCGTGTTCGTATTGACGGTGCAAGTGGAGCAGGTGTCTGGATCGACCGTGAGGGTTGCGCCGCTGATGTTGGCGTTAATCGTACCGGAATTGGCTATGTTCAAATCCCCATCGCCCACGGTGCCCGCGCCCACAATATTCGACGAAGTGGTAAGGACCGAGCCGCCCACGCCGTAAATGTATCCGCTGTACTGCCCATTGGTGCTCGTCAGGTCAATGGTCCCGTTGCCGCTCAGGGTCAACGAGCCCTGAAGGTTCAACCCCGTGGTATTGCCGGCTGCGTTAAAAGTAATGGTGCCGGCATTGCTGATGTTGCCGCCAACCAGCACTGTGGCGTTGTTCCCCAGCGTCGCCGAGTCGCCTGTGTTACTCAGGGTGAGTGTGCCGATGGTGAAGCTCTCGTTGTTGCCGATGGTCGTGGCTGCCGTGGTGGTGCCGATAACGATGTTGTCACCACTGGCGATGGCGCCGTTGTTCCAGTTGCTGGCGTCGCTCCAATCGGTATTGCCTGAGCCGCCGCCGCCCGTCCAAGTATCGGTCGTGACTTTGGAACGAGCGTTCGACGACGACGCGCGGGCCGCGCTCACGGCCGGACGCTGGCTCTGCTGCGATTGCTGCGAGAGTTTGCTCTTCGATCCGGCGGCTTGCGCTACGGCCGGGCCATTCAGGGTGAGGAGGGCTGAGAGAAGGCAAAGGACAGCAATCGACAGGGTGAGTACACGAGAGAACGCTGGGCGCATGGAAAACTCCATAGAGCAGATTCAGTTCTTTTTGTGACGTCGAAAATCTTTAGATCTTGTTTTGTTATCCCCGCAGTTGGAAACACTACGGAGCACTGTACGAAACCCGAACGGGCTCGTAGAGAGGGCACACGCATCATAGCCACAAAGATGTGATTGTCAAGATGAAAGATCTTGCAACCCGTTCTGTGACCAGCGTCTAAGCCCCAACTCTTCGGTCCGCCGGCCTTTCTCTTCGTTCCCCGAGCACCTTCCCGATTTGGGGAAGGCGCCACAGCCTTTACCGTCCGCTGTGGCGAGCGAAAGCACAGACTTCGGCTCCGCCCTAGATTCATATGCGAGACCGCAGAGCAAGGCAAGGGACAAGACAGGACAACTCGGGACATCTCAGGACATCGCCCGCCAAAAGAGAGGAAATCGCGGTAGCGGTTGCAGTTTGATTGTCAGGTTGAGACTTCCGTAGCAACCCACTGCCCTGTCACCGCAACGAATTACGGCTGGCGGGGTTAATTCTCCGTGGAAATGGCAGTACAAAAAGTTTCACACTGCAGGAGGACCATTCGAAAATGCACAGCAAGACTCGCATTCTCCGTTCATGTTTCCTGGCCGCCGTCCTGGCGTCGTCCTTATTAGGTACGGCTTGCGCACATCATTACTACCGGGTCTACGACCCCTATTACAGCGACTACCACGTCTGGAATGACGAGGAAGTGGGGCATTACCACCAGTGGGCCCACGAAAACCACTATGATGAGCACGCAGACTTTCGCAAGCTGCCTGCCGACCGGCAGAAAGAATACTGGGACTGGCGGCACAGCCACGGAGACCACCACTAAGAAGTCTCGTTCTCGCGAACCAGCGGCTGCGGCAATTTCCTATGGGGTTATCTCGTAGGCTATTCCGTTGCCGCCCGTATTCTGGTTAGTGTCCGTAGTCGTGCCGTAAATATTGCCGTTGACCCCCAGAATCGGAGGATAGAACGGCCAGTAGCCGTCGCTTCCGCCGGCGAAGGCGTACTCCACGCTTTCGGTCCAGTCTCGGCGGGTAACCGTCGGCGGCGTCAGCTTGAATACCACGCCGCACCCGCCGCTCCGCCTGCACGACAAGTCTCCGCCGCTGTCGGTCGTGCCGTAGAGATTGCCTGCACTATCGAAGATCACCGCGCTGCCGGGAATGCCGCCGTCCGCCCCCCCGGTAAAGGAATACAGCGCGCTTTCCGTCCATGCCCCACTGCCGCCCGCAGGCGGAGTTAACTTGAACACGGTTCCAAAATTGTAGGCTCCGCCAAACGCCGTAGTACCGTAAAGCGCGCCTGAGCTATCAAACATCAGGCTGCCCAAGGGATCTCCACCGTCGGCGCCGCCAGTGAAGCTATAAAGTGTCGTCAGCGTCCACTTGCCGCTTCCGCCGGCAGGCGCCGCGATTTTGTAAACCATCCCATCCGCTCCCGACGGTCCATTCCGTGTGGTTCCATACAGGTTCCCCGTCCCGTCCACAATCGGCGTGGGCGGCACAGCCCCAACGAGGCCATAATCAAACACATACAGCGTATTTTCCTCCCAGGAGCCGCCCGATGCCGATAGCGGACGAAGCCGATAAAGCACCCCTTGATCGTAACGGCTGCCGCCGCTCGCCACCCCGAACAGATCTCCGTGGTAACTGACAACGCCGCCAGTCGGGGCGCTGAATCTATCGGCCTTGAAGCTGTAGATCAGATTTTCAGTCCATGGATTCCCCGGTGTAAGGGTGAAAATGCCGCCATCGCCCCCGGCACCCCCAATGCTAGCGGTTCCATAAACCACCTTTGACGCTCCGTCAATCAGTAGGTTGCCGTTCGGGAATCCACCATCAGCTTTGCCCGTAAAGGAATACAGAATCTCCTCCGTCCACGGGCCGCTGCCACTAGCAGGTGGCGTCAGCTTATAGGCTACGCCGCACCCAGAGCTATACTGCGAGCATGGGGTCCCGCCATTTGTCGTAACTCCATAAAATGCGCCAGTTCCATCGGCTACAAGCCCACTGCCAGGAGCCTTTCCGTCGCCTGGATGCGACGGAAAACTGTGGATCACTGTTTCTTGCGCGGCGGCGAGACTTGCCACCGCCAGTAACACGGCGGGGAAAAGTCCGAGAGAAAAATGCGGAAATCCGGCGATTCTGGAATGCAGCATACAACCTCCTGGCAGAAGTTTGGGTGTTAGGTCCGCCCGAATCAAGACCAGATCGGTTTCGCAATTTAACGCCGATTCGGATCGCCCGGCAAGATGAAAGTTCTTGCACAGCCCGAGTGCCCGCTTCTCCCATTTCTCGCTTCCAGCAGAAACACGAACGGCGCAGACCCTGAAGGCCTGCGCCGCTTTTCTTTTAGTCCGCACCGATTGCGCCACAGCGACTCAAGCACTTACCCCAAGTGCCCGCCCTCATCCCTCTTGTCAAGATTTTCCCGGCTCGCATGGGCGCCGGGTTACTCTAGCCTGCGGAGAAAAAACCGCTCCTGAGGGGCAACCGGCTTGACCACGAATAACGCCATCCTACCGCGACCCGCCGAGGCTGCAGTCCAAGCCCACAGCGCCGGACTGCGCAAAGAGCTTGGCCTCTTCGACCTGGTGATGGCGCAGATCCTCCTCGTCATTGTTCTGGATTTCTTCGGCACCGCCGCCAAGGCTGGATCCGCCCACGTCGTCTTCTGGCTGGTTGCCTTCGTTTTGTTTTTCATCCCGCTCGCCATGGTCGTGGCTCATCTCAATCGCCTGATGCCGCTGGAAGGCGGTTTGTATGAGTGGGCACGCCTGGCCTTCGGCGATCAGGTAGGCTTTCTGGTGGCTTGGAATCTTTGGCTCTTCGTCATGCTCTACGTAGCCGTGATCGGGCTGGTCACCACAACGTTCGTGGCTTATGCTCTCGGCCCCGCCGCCGTATGGATCGCTTCCAGCCGTTGGCTTATCTTCGCGGTTTCCTCCGCCCTGATCCTCGCCATGATGTTGATGTCCGCACTCGGCCTGCGCTTCGGCAAATGGCTGGGCAATGTGGGCAGCATCGCCACGCTCGTCACGCTGCTGGCGCTGATCGCCACCCCGCTGCTGAACCTGTGGCGCGGGACGCTGGCGGAATATCATCCGCTGCGCCTGGTCATGCCGCCGCTCACCCTCTTCAGCCTGAGCGTTTTCACCAAGATGATGTTCGGCGCGCTCAGCGGCTTCGAGTATGTCGCCATCTTTGCCGGAGAATGCCGCAACCCCGCGCGCAATCTCACTCGTTCGGTGCTCATCACCGCACCTTTCATCGCCCTTATTTATATTTTCGCCACCAGTTCGATTCTGGCCTTCGTCGCCCCCGAGTCGGTCGACGTAGTCGGCCCCATCCCGCAAGCTCTGCGTTTAGGTTTGCGCAGCTTCGCTAGGGTAACCCATGTCTCCCCGTTATTGCGAGACATGGGCTCGTTCGCCGCTCTCATCGTTCCACTCATAATCGTCCTGCTCTTCGTGAATTACCCCACATCGTTCAGCGTCTACTTCAGCGCCAGCGCGCGCCTCCCCATGGTCGCCGGGTGGGACCGCCTGCTGCCCGCGTGGTTTACTCGCCTGCACGCCAAATATAAGACTCCCGTCAACTCGATTCTCTTCCTGGGAATCGTCACTCTGGCCGGCGGCGCTGCCGCGCTCATCGGAGTCGGCCCGCAGGAAGCCTACGAACTCTTGCTGACCTGGGCCTTCACGTTTTACGCCATCGCGTATCTCGCCTTGTTCGCCATCCCCTTCCTGTCGCCGAAAGACCACGGCCTGCGCCCGCGCCTGTGGCTGCGCCTCGCCGCGATGTCAGGATTCCTGATGACTCTGCTCTACGTTGTGCTCTCGATTTTCCCCATCATCAATGTAGAGAGTTCGCGGGGATACTCATTGAAGATCGCGGGGGTTGTGCTGGGAGCGAATTTTCTCGGCTGGATGATCTATCGCGCAGGCCGGGGGAAGAAATGCCAACCGGCTTGATCGGTGCTAGACTGGCCGCGTAAACAGGAGGTTACGTCATGGGAAGCAAACTCCAGCCAGCGACCCTAGCCGATCCCCTGCGATGGACCTATGCCGGCGATCTGGATGACATGGTTGAGGCTTATCCCTGGCCAAGCATCAAAGCCGCCAGTAAGCGTGCTCTCGACGTTCGGCTGGCCTTCAGCGCCGTGACCGGCACGCGCATGCTTTTAAACGATGGCTACCTAATCTTAAATCCGGCGTGCTTTGACTCGCTCCGCGACAAGAATTCGCCTCTCCGGGTGCTGATCAACGAAGGCTTCGTGCGCATCTTGTCCAGAAGTGCTGTGCATTCCCTCGAGGACGTGGTAATCGACGGCGAGAAGCAAGGCATAGCCACCTACAAAGACCTTGTGCATAACAAAAAGAAGTGGAAGGCCACTCGCCAGGTGTTGGAGAAAGTCCAAAAGGATCTAACGAAGGACAGCTTTTGCGGCTGGCCAGGTGTGGATCTCACCCCGTCTTACCTCGAGCTAATGCTTCGCCTGGTGTCGCTTCCCCACGAAAAGCGTGGCGTGGCAGTTCCAGATGCTGTGTTCCGGGACACAGTAGACCGCTTCAGCAAAGTCTTAAGCCAGAACCCCAATCGGGCGCGCAGTCGATGGGAAGAGATCGTAAGAAAGCTTAGCCAGCCGCACTTTCAGGCTCTGATGCAACTGGGCAATGAGGTCTACCATCACAACTTCGGCGTCGCGCTTGCGGGCAGTCCTCCCGCTGACTTACCCACGAACTCCGAGATCGCCGCGGAGACCAGAATCTCAAATGCATTCCTGGGTCTCTACAAAACGCACACGCCGCGATTGAGCGCCCCGAGAGCCATCCCACCCCAGCTGCAACTGCCGGGTGGCGTGGATTACTCGCAGGGCAGCTCACTGGCCCCGCTCTTCCTGAAGGAACAGCCGCTGGGCAAAGCTCGGACCAACTACCTGGGCGTCCGGACGCGCTACCTCGCCGGAAGGGCGGACGCAAAAGAGATGGCGGATGCCACGAAGGAATACCAGGCACAACTCAACGAACATCTAGCCAGATGTCCTCATGAGAAACTCACAACTCACATAGCCAGTGCCGCCATCGCGTCTGTGCCAGTCGCGCTCGCTGTCGCCGGAACCGTAGTCTTGCCGGTTCCCACTATTCTTGTTGCCACAGTAGCCTTCGGGGCCGCGGAATTTGGCGTTCCCATCGTTACGGAGAAGTGGAGTATTCCGAAAAAGCAAAAGACTCTTTTCTCCAAGTCGCGCAAATTGAACCCTCTGCAGTGGGCACAGGCAGTCGAAAGTCGAGGCGCTCTAACGGCGCTCGCCGTCGATCCATCGGTAGCGCAGCAATTCGTCAAGCACTCACCGAAGTTCCCTTGATCGGCAGGAAGGCTCGCTGGTGTAGTGCGTCAAACAGACGGACCTTTATATTTTGAGTCGTACGGCTTATCTTCGCGCTCTTCGCGGATGTCCTTCGCGAGCTTCGCGGTTAAAGGCTTTGTTTTCCGCGCCATCGCAGGCGATAGATAACAGTCGCCATCTTCGGCGCACTACACTAGGTCTCGGCGCTCAGAGCGATAGGACTGTGTCGATCTGAGTTCGTAACCGGTTCCTCACCGCAGAAACACATGTCCCGCATCCTCCACGCGGATGCTCGATTTCCGCCGTGCACCACTCGCCACGTTGTAGGCAACCAGCAGGTGTCCCTCGACGATGAGAATCTCCTTCTCGCTGATCCAACCCACGAGCGCGGCATGCGGAATAAATGCAATACGCCGGGGAGCGTCGTTGTCGCTCATATCGACACTCTTCACCTCGACCGCCGGAAGATCGCCCAACGCCTTGCGAATGCGCTGCGATTCTTCCGGGTTGGCCTGTCCTTGCTCGGCCAGTTGAATCGGAGTGTTCGCTTGAGCCGTTGAGACAATGGTCAGCGCCACCGAGCCAAGGTCAGGCGACAGCTTGCCGTTCTCGGTGTAGAAGCTCACGTCGTAGTCAGGGTTTTTATACGCGGCCAACTCATCGAACACGGTCAAAGTCTTGCCCTCAAGATGCAGCAATGTCCGGTCGTCGCTCTGATTCTCCCATCCGCAGCAGGCTGTGTCGGGAATCGCCTCCATGATCGTGCCCGCATTCGGCGCGTCCAGCATGCGTTGCAGCGGAGGATCGATTGCCCCTGCCGTCCATTTCCCGGCGCTCTCTTCGTACGCGGAAGTCGCTTTGTATATCGGCTGAGTTTTCCCAGCCACGAACTGCGTCAGCAGAAAAAACTTGCCAACCCCATCCTCGGGAACCCACACCTCGCCGTAAGGACAACTTTCCTCGCAGCCGCCCGTCGGGCAAGAGCAATCGGGCAGTGTGATCGAAGTCACATCCTCGCGTCCAGCATTCGCGAGATCGGTTCGCCAGCTTAGCCACGTCGTCTTGGTGGAGAGATCAACGCCATCGCGCTGCAGCCGGCGCGCCTGGTTCGAAAACCAGTAGAGATGCGCTCCATCCCCCGCGAGGTAAGGCACAGGCGCCGACTCGGCGATCGACAAGTTCGATCCCATCGTGGAAGTGGTACGCGACACATCGCGCGTAAACGTGGTCGCCGTGTGCCCATCCCAGAACCACACCTTGCGCTCAGCCGTGAAATCACCTTCAGTGAGCGGCAACGCGGCGGGTTCAGCGAATAGCATCTGCCCCTGACGATTGACCGAGAAGTTCTGCGGCGAATCCACCGCCTCTGCGGGCACCTTCACCGCTTGCTTCTCGGCCAATGTGGCGGGATCATATTCCAACGCCTCGCCGGGCGCGCGCAATACCCATAGCCGCTTGCTCTGCGCCGCCAGCGCAGTGGCTAACAGAAAGAGGATGCAAAATGTCGAAATGAGTCTTCGCATGAAACGATCCGCGCACCACATGCCAGCATGATTGTAAATCGTAGACTCGCTGCCCCCGCGGCTCTTGCGTACAATGGTGGTTGCAACTATGAGCACACATTCCGAGAATCCCGTGACAACAACAACGACAACCACCGCGACTCCGCCCGCCCGCCCGCAGACCGCCTCCGCACAGATCCCTGAAGTGCCCCTGACCACCGAGGGCTACAGCGTGCTCCACCAGATGATGCGTTTCCGCTGGACGGCCTGGCGAGCGCTCCCCGATGCAACGCGATCGGCAATCGCTCAGGAAGCCGCGTCGGCGCTTGGCGAAATGGAAAAGAACGTCCCTGAGCAAAATCCGGCCGGGCAATCCGCGCTTTTCTCGCTGATTGGCCACAAAGGCGATTTGATGCTGGTGCACTTCCGCAATTCGTTCGCCGATCTCAATCAGGCGGAACTCAAGCTCGCCGGCCTGCGCCTGAGCGATTATCTTGAACCAACATCTTCCTATCTCTCGATCATCGAACTCGGACTCTACGACTCCACGCTGAAGATATACAAAGAGCTAACCGACCAGGGCATTCAACCGCACTCGGACCAATGGAAGGCGGAGATCGAATGCAAGCTCAACCGGCATAAAGAGGCGATGCATCCGCGCCTGTTTCCTGAGATTCCGCCGAACCGTTACGTCTGCTTCTATCCCATGAATCGGCTGCGCGGAGAAGACAAAAACTGGTACACGCTCCCCATTGAAGAGCGCGCCCGCCAGATGAACGAGCACGGGCTCGTCGGCCGCCGCTATGCCGGCGAGGTGAAGCAGATCATCACCGGCTCGATCGGCTTCGACGACTGGGAGTGGGGCGTCGATCTGTTCGCCGACGATCCGCTGGTGTTCAAGAAACTGATCTACGAAATGCGCTTCGACCACGTCAGCGCTGTGTATGCGCTGTTCGGCCAGTTCTATGTGGGAGTGCGCTGCCCCGCAGCGGCGCTGGCGAAATTGCTGAGCGGAGAATTGCCGCAGTAGCTTGTCACAAACCTTGTTCACCACAGAGACACGGAGTCACAGAGAAACCCTTGAATTGCTTGTTTTTCTCTGTGACTCTGTGTCTCTGTGGTGAATTGATTTAAGAGCGGAGAACTCATGTCAACCCTTGGACTTATCGAATACAAAGACGCCAGCCCCGAAGTGCGCGCGGTTTATGACGACATCATGGCCACGCGCAAAACCGATTGGATCAACAATTTCTGGAAAGCGATCGCGCACGATCCCGCCACGCTGAAGCGCACTTGGGAGGACATCAAGCAGATCATGGCTCCCGGCGCGCTCGATCCGCTGACGAAAGAAATGATCTACGTCGCAGTGAGCGTGACCAATCAATGCCACTACTGCATCGCCTCGCATACCGTCTCGGCGCAGAAGAAGGGCATGACCGACGCCATGTTCAAGGAGTTGATGGCGGTAGTCGGCATGGCGAATGAGACCAATAAGATGGTCACGGGATATCAGGTCGAGATCGACGAACAGTTTAAGAAGTGAGCGCGACCTTGGACGTCGGATCTCTCAACCTTGGAACCTCGGTTTCTGAGTTCCGAGGTCTGGAGTCTTACTTGCGGCTCCCAAACTTAAACTCACACTGCTTCATATCCACCTTCCGCCCGCGAAAACGCACGCCCTCAGCTTCCAGCCGCAGGCGCTGTTCGATGGCCGAGTCGCCGCGCAGCTTGATTTCTCCTCCCGCGCCTAACACGCGCTGCCAGGGCAATCCGAAGCCGCGATGCAAAACACGCGCCACTAGCCGCGCCGCTCCCGGCAGTCCCGCCGCTCGCGCGACCGCTCCATAGGTCGAGACTTTGCCTTGGGGAATTCTCCGAATCGCAGCCTCGATGCGCATCCGAGTCTTCGATGCGTGATCCGGAGCAGATCGATCCGATGAAGATTTATCCGGAGACAGGGCCTTCGGACGTCTCTCCGCTTCACTCTTCTGCGAACCTTTGCTTCCCTTCTTCACAGCGCAATCCATCCCAATCGAATCAACCACAACGATCCCACTGAAACCAGCAACCATAATAAGATTCCCTGCAGCAACGGACGAGGTCCTACCTGCTTGAGCGTTGCCACCGAAATGCCACTGCCGATTAAGAATAAAGTCGCGGTCAATCCAATCTTCGCGACCTTCACCGCGACACTATAGGCGTGTACCCCAGCCGGCAGATACGTGTTGCACACCGCAGCCAGGCAGAACAAACCAATAAACCATGGCCATTGGATCTTCGCCTTGGCGCCACGCACGACTGCGGTCGCAATCGAGAGCGGAACGATCCACAACGCACGCGCCAGCTTCACCGTCGTCGCAATGGCCAGCGCCACGGCTCCGTACTTTGCCGCCGCGCCCACCACCGAACTCGTGTCATGAATGGCCAGCGCCGCCCACAGTCCGAACTGCTGTTGTGTCAGTTTGAGCGCCGTACCAATTGCGGGAAAAATCAACAGCGCCACGGAATTCAGCACGAACACGGTCCCCAAAGACACAGCCATCTCTTCGTCCGTGGCGTTCGTGATCGGTCCAACCGCAGCGATGGCGCTTCCGCCGCAAATTGCGGTGCCGGTGGAAATCAAAAATGCCGGCACTCGCTGCACGCCCAGCAGCGTACCCAATCCCATGCCGGCAAGCAGCGCGAAGCTGATGCCCAGCAAGGTGTAAACGAACCCGCTCCGGCCGGTCTGAATCACCTGGTGCAAGTTCATCCCGAAACCCAGCCCGACCACGGAGGCCTTCAGCAGAAACTTGGAGAAGTTCTTGGCTTCGTCGCCGTAGGGATGCGGACATGCGAGCCCAAACACCAGCCCCATCGCCAGTGCAACCGGCGGAGACACGAACCCGCTGGCACTCAGCAGCAGGCACAGCAGAAAGATGATACGAGGCAGCATTCGAGAAGGCCGGGCACGGGTTCGGCATTCATGTCCCGCGGATCATCCCATGAAGATCATCGATTGCGGATCATCGTCCGAATGTCATCGATCGAAGATCACGCACCGCGGTTCATGATGCTGTCTGGCGCCTAGGCTAAGCCGCCTTGCGGAAGGATTCGATGGCTTCCGCTTCTGAGTTGTATACATCGAAAACTGTGAGCAGCTTGGTGACCTGCAGCAAATCGCCCGCGCGCTTGGTTAGGTTCGTCAATTTGATCGTGCCGCCCGCATTTTGCGCGGTGGTGCGCAGCGCCACCAACGTACCCAGACCACCGGAGTCAATGTAATTCACTTCGCCCAAGTTGAGCACGATCCGATTGTTTTCCGACACGGCCCTCTTGACCGTCTCCCGCAGCAGCGAAGACTCCTCGCCAAAGACAATCCGGCCGCTGCAATCCACCACGAAAATGCCGTCGTTCGTTCGCGTTGCCAGCTTCAGTTGCATCAGAACACTCTCCTTTACGCTACACCGGATTGCGCCGAAACCACATCGCTCGCGCACTCCGCGTTGACGCACCAGCCTATCGTTTGCGCGCCTGTTTTAGCAAGCCTTTGAGAACGGGTGCGGCTGTCGTGACGGTCTACTCCCGTCCTCGGCGCAAGAAAAACCCGGACCAGATGGTCCGGGGTTTTCTCTATTTCTTTTTCTTATTCGTTAGGTCGCCCGCATTGATCGGGGAGATATCACTATCGCTACTTAATGACGGTGACAGTGATGGTTGCGGTTTCGCTAAGACTGCCGCTGGCTCCCGTTACAACGATGCTGTGGGTACCGACGGTGATCTGTTTGCCGACTACGATCGTCATGGTGGACGTGGTTGAACCGGCCGGTATGGGGTTAGGGCTGTAGGTTGCCGGTTTGCCGCCGCCAGACAAAGTCACTGCCGCGTCGAAGCCACCCGACGGGGTCACGACGATGCTGGTGGTGCCGGAGCTACCCTGCGCGATGGTAATCGAGCTCGGATTAGCTGCGATGGTGAAGCTGCCAGTGGCGTTCACGGTAAGAGTTACGGTGGTGGTTTCGGTGAGACCTCCGCCGACGCCGGTGATGGTGATGGGGTAGACGCCGGCTGCGGTCGTCGAGGCCACGGCCAGGGTTAAGGTGGAAGTGCCATCGCCGGTGATCGACGTAGGTTTCAAGGTCGCGGTTACGCCGCTCGGCTGGCCACTCGCGGTCAAGTTGACAGTCGAGTCAAATCCACTGAAAACGGTGGAAGTGATGGTTGACGTCCCGCTGCTGCCTTGTTTCACTGTGATCGAACCGGGCGAGGAAGAAAGAGCGAAGCTCGGTACGGACGTTCCGACCAGTGCGTTAATCAGGCTGGCACCGTTCGGGCTGCCCCAACCGGTATCCAAATCGTAGCCAATCGTTGCCGGAAATCCATTATTGCCGCTGGTGATGTCGTGGAAGTCGGTGTCATAGTCCGACCCGAGACCCAGCGGATAAATGACCGGATTGATGAAACCGGGGGGTGGATTGCCGTTGGATGCGGCTTGTTGGTTGGCCAGAGCCAGGTAGCCAGCCCACATGGGCGCGGCAAAGCTGGTCCCGCCGTAGAGATTTTCACTGCAGGTAGTTTGGTCGGCGCAGACGTAGAAGGTAAAGTTCGAATTCGCCGAGACGTCTGGGCCGTTGCGGTAGAGCGTGGATCCCTTGTTGGCTGAGGTGATCACGCCTGGAAGTTGCTGCCAGGAGGGAATCGCCAGTTTGTCGGGAGAAATGCCGCCGCCACCATCGACCCAACCAACTTCAGAAGCCCAATCGCCACCCGGGCCGGTGGTGTTCAGGTCTGTGCCGCCGACACAAATGACGTTCGGATCTTCTGAGGGGTAGAGATCGTTGTTCTTGTTCCAGGAGTCACTGTCGCCGGCAGCTTGAAAGAAGCTCTGGCCCTGCGCCTGCATTTTTTGGAAGTAGGGGTCGTCGGTTTTGGGGTCCGCCGGGGACCAGGTCCACGAAGAGCTCAAGTTCAAAGGCAACGGAGTATCCGAGCTCATCCCACCGAGAAGGGCGGTGTCGGTGTTGCCGACAAATACATACACGGTGGTTACGCCCGGAGCCATGCCCGCCGACTGAGTGATGTCAAGCGTCTGCTCGGTGTCGTCGCAGCCTTGCGAAGCCAAGCAGCTCAGGCTGCTTCCGTCGGTAGAAATGCCAACCACGGCTGCAGTTCTGGTTTGATTGGCGTTCTTGTAATAGGTGTTCACGTCGGCAATATCAAATCCGAGGTACTCGAGCAAACCGACGTTCTGGCCGGAGCCGGTGAGGGCCGTTGACTCGTAATAGGCCGCGCGCATGTCGCTGCCGCAGAAAGACTGACCAGGGCAAGAGCCGGTAGTAGCGTTGGAACGGACCCCCTGAGGACTTCTACGCTGGAGGGCGGGACGCGGGATCGAATAGTTGTCCAACCCCGAGATGTGCCAGAGTTGGATGGAAAGGTCTACGCTGGGCTCGCGGTCCGGAGCATAGAATGTGCGGTCTTCCGTGGGATGCTGGTAGACATTCATCTTTACATGGAAGGCTGCCTCGATGGCTGACACCGAGCCCTTGAGCTGGACATCCATGGAATCGCGGGAGCCGCCGAGCACGGTGAATCCGCTGGCCGTCGCGAAATGAATCAGCGCGTTATAGTCCTGCTGGCTGGGACCAAACCGCGCAGTGAAATCTTCCACCGTAAGAAAGTGCCGGTAAGAGGAACTGGAAGGATCATAGACAGCACGGAGAAAACTCTCCAACCCCGCCTGATCGCGCAGCGGAAGAACGATGTCGAAATGCAAGGATTGGGTTGCGGGAAGTCTTCCGAGCGATTTGGCTTGTCCATTGAGAACTACTTGACGCACATGATGCGTTAGCAGGGTCTGTGACTGAGCCTGGGAAGCGATGGTCGCGCACAAAATGATCGCAGCCATCGTTAGCAAGAATGCACTGGGTCTTCGAATCACGATTTCTCCTTAAGGTTTTAGACAGAATTTGCTACTAGGGTTCTGGGGATAAGAGCAAAGGGAACTCCCCGACTGAGAACTCTGGCCTCGGCATAGTACTACGGTTGCACCGCGCGCAACACAACGAATTTGTAAATTTGCAATATGAGGAGAAGCGATCCCGGCCTATATGCAAATTCTTGCAAACTCGCGCCCCGCGCGCCGTCCGCGAACTGCGGGTCGTCGACCTCGCCAGGTTTGTGACGGACTTCTGCCAGCCGATTCGTCCGCGCGTCTCAGCCTCCTTCTTATCACGTATAATCGTCTTTTCCCGCTCATGAGCTACACCGTCCTGGCGCGCAAATATCGTCCGCAGAAATTCTCCGAGGTGATCGGACAAGAGCACGTCACCCGCACCCTGCAGAACGCGCTCGAACAAGGGCGCACCGCCCACGGTTACATCTTCAGCGGGCATCGGGGCATTGGAAAGACAACGGTGGCGCGCATTCTGGCCGCGGCCTTGAATTGCCGCTCGTCTCTTAATAGTGGCGGCGACAAGCCGGTGGCGGAGCCTTGCGGCATCTGCGAATCCTGCACTGAGATTCGCGCCGGCAATGCGGTTGATGTGATCGAGATCGACGCCGCCACCAACCGCGGCATCGACGAAATTCGCGAACTGCGCGAGGCCGCGCGCTACCGGCCGGCGCGCGACCGCTTCAAGATTTACATTCTCGACGAAGCCCACCAGATCACTGATGCAGCTTTCAATGCCTTGCTCAAGACGCTGGAGGAACCGCCGGACCACATCGTCTTCATGCTGGCGACCACGCAACCGGAAGACATTCCGCAGACCATTCGCTCGCGCTGCCAGCATTTCAGTTTCCGCGCCGTCAAGTTCGATGACATTGTCGGCCAGCTGCGCGATCTAGTCGGCCGCGAAAAAATTGAAGCCGATGACGATGCTCTCGCCCTACTGGCTGAGGCGGGCGACGGTTCCATGCGCGATGCGTTGTCGATTCTCGATCAGGCGATTGCCTCCTCCGCGGGTAAGATCACCGCCGATTCCGTGCGCAACCTGGTCGGCGCCGCACCGGCACACATTCTGGAAGAAGTGATGCTGGCCATCGCTCGCAGCGCCAGCGATGAAGTGCTGCGGCAAGTCGATCACCTCATTGGCGAAGGCCACAGCCCGACGCACTTTGCGCGGCAGATGGTGCGCTTCCTGCGCAATGCGACCGTCGCCAAGATTGCCGGCAAAGACTCTTCCCTGCTGCAGATCTCGAGCGAAGAACGCGAGCGCGTGGAGCGTGTGGCGGAACTGTTCGGCGAAGAAGATCTCACGCGGCATTTGCAGATCATGTTGCGCACCCACGGCGAACTGGGATACAAACAGGAACAGCGCTTCCACCTGGAACTTGGCCTGCTCAAGATGGCGCACGCGCAACGGTTGCTGCCGATCGAACAACTGCTCAGCGATGTGGCCGGTTCGTCAACTGTTGCCGGCACGGGAGCGAGCGCGCCGAGAACTTCCGCACGGCCTGCGATTGTGCCGCCCTCCGGCTCTCCGTCCGAGGCGCGACGCTCACCGGGCGCGGGAGTTCCTCCCAATCATGTCTCACCGTTTGCGGCGGATTCTGCACGCAAAGGAACTCCGCGGCAGGAATTCGCTGCGGATTCAGTTCCCGCGAGCGGACCACGCGTGGTCGCGGGTGGAAACGTATCCGCACGAGTGATCATGGGCTCTGCTGCGCCCGCAAATCTCAGCGACAGCGTCCCCGAACCAGAACTCAGTTCGGAGGGTGAGCCTCAGCGCGAACCAAAATTGCAAGCCGCGCCGCAGGTTTCGCAATTGCCTTCACAACCACCGGTTGCCGGATCAGCCGCGCCCCTCGAGAGATTGCAGAGCGCGGTGCTGCAGGCGCTCACGGATGGCAACCAGCGCATCCTGGTCTCAATGCTCGAACAGGGCGAATGGTCGGTGGGAGGGAACGAAGTAGTGATCAAGGTGTCGGAGTCGCAGACTGTGGTCGACATGTCGCTGAGCGCAGATGCGAGGCGGCTGGCGATTGCATCGGCCAGCGGGATCCTGGGACGGGCGGTCAAGCTGAAGATCGTTCCCGGCGCATCTATCGCGGAGGAGAAACGCAATGGCGGCGCTTCCAGGTCCGGCGGAACGAATTCGGGAGTTGGAGGCCGAAGCCGTGCCGAGCAGGACGCCGTGGTTCGCCGTATGCGGGAAAAGTTTGGCGCTGAGATTCGTACGGTGATCGATTACAAGGAGAAAAGATAACCGCAGGTTTCAAAGTTTCAAGGTTTCAGAGTTTCAGAATCAGGTACCGTCGTTGAAACCTTGAAACTTTGAAACCTTGAAACGTGAGGTGTTATGGGTGGATTCAATCTGCAAGAACTGATGTCGAAGGCGAAGTCGCAGTACGAAACCCTTCAGAAAAAGATGCAGGAGACCGTAGTGGAGGCTTCTTCGGGCGGAGGCACGGTCACGGCGAAGATGGACGGGCGCAAGCAATTGCTCAGCCTGCGCATCGATCCCGAAGCGGTGAAAGCGGGCGACGTGGAGATGCTGCAGGACTTGATCCTGGCCGCGGTGAACGAAGCTGCGCGGCAGGTCGATGGAGCGATGCAATCGACGGTGGGCGGAATGCTGGGCGGGATAGGACTGTAGGAAATTGGGCGATTGAGGATCGGGTAATCGGGCGATTTTCCGTTTCCTCGACCGCTGATTGAATCCTACCCTTGGTTTTGAAATCGCCCGATGACCCGATCACCAGATCACTCAATCTATTATGTCTAAATTTGCGGAGCCGATGTCGCGGCTGATTGACGAGTTGAAGAAGCTGCCGGGCGTGGGCGCGAAGAGCGCGCAGCGGCTGGCGTTCTACATTCTGCGCGCCAGCGACGAAGATGCCGAAGCGCTGGCAGCGGCGGTGCGCGACGTCAAGGCCAGCCTGCGGCTGTGCTCGGTGTGCAACAACATTACTGACGTGGACCCGTGCGTCTACTGCACCAGCGCGACGCGCAACCAGCGACTGGTTTGCGTGGTGGAAGAGCCGACCAACATTTCGTCGATCGAAAAGACCAAGCACTTCAACGGCGTTTACCACGTGCTCCATGGGTCGCTTTCTCCGCTGCACGGCATTGGGCCGGAGCAGTTGCGCATCGCAAATCTTATTGCGCGCGTCGATGCCGGCAACCTGGATGAAGTGATCGTTGCCACCAACCCGACCGTCGAGGGCGAAGCCACCGCGACGTATCTCTCGCAACAACTCAAGCGCGTAGGCGTGAAGGTGACGCGCATCGCGATGGGGATTCCGGTGGGCAGCGACATCGAATATACGGACGAAATCACGATGCTTAAAGCTATGGAAGGGCGGCGGGAGTTGTGAAGGCAGCTTCTAGCTGCTAGCTTCTGGCTCCTAGCTACCCGCTTTGATTTCTCCTTCAGACGGCCTTGTTGTTTACTCCCTCGTTACTAATCCATCCAGATCAAAAAAATACAGATCCAATCCGGTAAATTACCTGCTATCAACGGGATGCGAACCTTTGATCTGATCGGATCCTGGTAAAATATTGAGTGTAAAAGAGTTGCGGGCAAAATATTGAAACGCAAGGAGTTGGCTGGCGGATCTCGAATTCCGATTGCTGACGCCGTATCTCTGGCAGCTAATCACGACTTCGTTATTATAACAGGTCCGGTGATCTGTCCGGGATGGACGGAGTGCGGCTGAGGCTTGTGGGACAGTGATTTAGGGCGAGCGAAAATTTCTTGCTTGACAGAAACTGGCCAGCCTGGCAGTTCAACATTCACGGAGAATTTACAATCCTCTGACATGAAGGTGACAAGAGACGCCCGCTTGACAGGTAGTCTCACCCCTTACCCAATGGGACAATTATCTTGGAGGTATTGTGAAACTTTCGCTCAACTCAGCTTTTTTATTCGTGCTCGGATTCTCGGTGGTGCTCGCGCAGGGCGCGATGGCACAGGAAAAGTCCGGGGCGACTTCGATTTTTCAAGTGGTCCCCACACCGAATGAAAACTTCAATAACGGGCTGCTGGCGGCGTCGGCGTCTTCTCCCAACGATATTTGGGCGGTGGGACAGTCGACGATTCATTTCGATGGCACCAAGTGGACGGCGTTTCCGGCACCCATGATCAAAGGCGATAACACCAGCGATCTGGAGGGGGTGGTGGATATCTCTCCGACTCTGGCCTGGGCGGCGGGGAATGTGAACATTGGTGAGGCCAATCCGGGGCAGGTGATCGAACAATGGAATGGGACGGAGTGGAGCGTGTTTCCGGGCCCCAAGTTTGGGCAGGGAGACGTGCCAAGTATCTTCGCCATGACCTCAACTTCGGCCAACGATATTTGGGCGATCGGCGATCTGCTGGGAGATGACGAGCAGCAACTCTTCTTTCTGTTCGAACACTGGGACGGCACGGCGTGGACGGCGACGACTTCGGTCTCGGGCGATGCGTTCTTGTTTGGCGCATCGGCAGACGCGACCAATGATGCCTGGGCGGTGGGATTCAACGGTCCGGAAAACGACGACAGCGCGACTTTGGCGATGCATTGGAATGGGAGCGGTTGGGCGCAGGTGGCGACTCCGAACGTGGGATCGGGCGCGAACCAGTTGAATGGAGTGCTGGCGCTGGCGCCGAATAACGTCTGGGCGGTGGGTTTCTCCACTCCGGTGCCGCCGCCGCAGGAAGCGGCCACGCTGACGCTGATTGAGCACTATGACGGCACGAGTTGGTCGGTGGTGCCAAGCCCGAACGTGGGACCGGATAGCGAGTTCCAGTCGAACCGGTTGTTTGGATTGACGGCGAATTCGCCGACCGATATTTGGGCGTTCGGTTCTTTCTTCGCGTCGAATGGATCGGGGGAGCAGCGGACGTTGCTGTTGCACTGGAACGGGACAAGTTGGTCGGTCGCGCCCAGCCCAGATCCGACGCGGAACGGATTTCTCTCCGATCTGCTGTTTGCCGGGGTGACGCCCGCGCCGGGCGATGTGTGGATTTTCGGGGATGAGGATGAAGCTCCGCACTCGGCGACGCTGGCGATTCGGACGACCACGGGAAGCTTCTAAGGGAATCGGCTTCCGCTTTTCGGGGCTAGGGGTTCGGGGTTAGGGGTTAGGGGTTCGCTACGGCGTCAGGTCTGGCTCCAGGAAGACGTTGAGTTCTTCTTCGGCGGGAGCCAGGCCTTCGGGGAGGGAGCCGCGGTTGTATTCGGCCATGCGGTTCTTCCACTTGAGGAAGTCGGTGATGCTTTGGGGTTCGACGCGGACCTCGACGCGGCGCAGGCTGGCGAGGAGCAGATTCATTTCGTAGCGGAAGCCGGTGGCGCTACGGAGATTCTTGGCAGAGGGATGCACGGTTTCGATTTTATTGTGACGGAGTTCGAGCAGGCCCCAGCCTGCAGGTAGTTCTTCGCGGCGCAGGAATCCGGCGGGGACGAGGTAGAAGCGCTCGCAACCGACGCCCTGCTCGGGCTTGAGGCGGAAGAGCTTGGCGCGGTCGGCCAGGAAATCAGCGCGCGTGACTTTGCACTCGACGAGAACGGAGTGGCAGGCGCGCTTCCAGCCGATGGCGTCGGGCATTTCGCCGCTGACGCAGGCTTGCTCGGAGAGGACGACTCCGCAGCGGTAGCGGCGTAGCCAGTGGACGGCTTTTTCGACTAGCTGGGCGTGGGTCATGGGTTCGGCTTCCGAGCTCGGGCAGCAAGAACAGTTGTATCGGATGGAGCGGGTTCGCGGAAGTCACTCGAAAGCTACCAGCGTTGCGAGCTGTGGAAATCTACCCGGAAAAATATGGCGGAGCGCTGATGGAACAGTCATTATCTTCCTTCTGGATATTCACTTCTGGATCTTCCTTCTGGCTTCTGGCAAGTCAGCGGGTTCGACTCGGCCAGGTAGCTCCTTATGTATAATGGCTGGCGCTCAAGCTATAGGAAGGAAACTTATGAAGAACCGAGAAGTATCGGAGCATCTTATTAAAGCAACCAAAGCCTTGCTGAATGCGATCCAGGAAAAAGGCGATGGAAAAGAAAAAAAAGTGAAGAAGAGTGTAATCGCCGCCAGGCTCCTTCTACGACATCTGCCTGGTACCTTCGGTGGCGGGGAAATCGGCGAAGGTGGTATCTGAGGTCAGGCTACCGTGTTGGTCGAAGGGCCGGGTCACGCCATAGCAATTCCAGGTCCGGATCGTTCTTTATGAAAATCAGCAGCGGATCGTCCGGTCGGAGCGACTGAACCATCTGAACGGCTCGATGACGATCTCCCAGAAGTTCGTAGGTCGGAACCAGCCGGTCCGCGAATGTATTTCGTGATTGCTCTGGAATCTTGTTAATTTCCTTCTCGGCTTTGTCCTTACGCCCGAGGGTGGCCCAGTATTCGGCGAGATTGGCGTGGGTGCTGTCGTCCGATTGCACGGTTGCCAGGTGTTTCTCGGCGAGAGTGATCGCCTTGCGAAAGGATTCCTTTGCCTTCTGCTGGCTCCCAGGTAGGTGCAGATAGACTTCGCCCAGATCTCCCCAAAGACTATAAAGGTTAGCGTCAAGCGCTATGCCGGAGTTGAGGGCGGCCGCGGCCTCCGCATAGCGACGCTGATAGTAGTAAGCCATCCCGAGGGTCAGGTAAGTTCGAGCAACCGGCTCAAACTGAGTCGCCTTAGCAATTCGGTCCGACGCCGCGCGAAAGTTGCCCTCCTTGAGGTCGAGGGCCGATAGATCCCGATAGAGAAGCTCATTATTGGGAGTGAATTTGAGCGCTAACTCGTACTCATTGCGGGCATCTGCAATTCGTCCGCGACTGGAATAGAACAAACCGAGCAAGAGGTATCCATACCAATTGGACGGTTGTCGCCGGATTGCCTCGCGGTATTGGGCCTCCGCCTGATCATACTGCCCACTCCGGGCATAAGTCTCGCCCAGTACCCGGTACGCTTGCGCGTTGTCGGGCGAAATGCGCAGTGCGCTCCGCTCCTCTTCAATTGCCTCAGCTGTGCGCCCAGTGTCGGCGTCGATCTCGCCGAGGCTGACGTGGCCTTCGGCAAGGCCTGGCGCCAAACGAATCGATTCGGAAATTGATTTGATCGCCACTTCTTTTTCCTGAGCATCGTTATCGATCCTGGCTTTCAACCACTGGGCTCGACCGAGGGATGCGAAGGCAAGGGCGTAGTTAGGATCAAGCTGGACGGCTGCACTCAGGCTCTCGATCGCATGATCGACATTGCCGCTTACATCGTAGCGGGCCAGGTAGCCAATCCCCTTCAGGTACTCAGCATAGGCGGCGGGTGTGGAGGTTTCGCCCTCGGAGATTTGGCGGGATTCTTCGGGAGTGAGCTTTAGATGCAGCATCCGGAGGGCGCCATTTGTTACTTCATCTCGGATAGCAATCGGATTGGTCCCGTCGAATTCGAAAGTTCTTGAATCGGTCTGGCGGAGCGTGGCTGTGTCCACGAGGTTTAGTGTGAACTGAATACGATTGCCCCACTGCTGGGCGCTGCCGGTCATGGCCAGGTTGACACCATAAACGTTGCGGGCTTGTTCCACGCTGGTGAGGCGACGGGTTCGGACCTCGCTGGCGGCAACTACCATGAGCTTTCCCTTGAATTCTTCAACCTGGCTGAGCTTGGAGGTTATGGTTTCAACAATCCCATCCGCGAGCACGCGAACCGTTTCGTTGTTCCCCACCACGTCGAAAGGCAAGACAGCGATGCGAGTTTCGCTGGGTAGCGAATCGCGAGAATTCTCTCCTCGATTGCTGACCCAGCTCCGGATCCGAGGGAATTCTTTTGCAAAGAAAAAGCCCATTACCAGAAGCCCGGCCACCAAGACCGTCCAAAAAAATGCCGGTGCCACCGTCTTTTTTCGCAAGATGTGACCTGGCGCGAGCGAGATTTGATCGACTGGAGCCGGCATTACTAAGGTAGGTCCGGCGAGGCCGTCCCCATTCAATGGAGCGATGAAGCGGTAGCCGCGTTTGGGAACGGTTTCGATATATCCTGGCGCGGCGGGATCGTCGCCCAGGGCTTCGCGCAACTTCTTGACCGCGTTGTACAAACCCTTTTCGAAATCGACGAAGGTATCGGCACCCCAGATACGCTTCTGGAGCTCCTCGCGGGTAATGAGCTCGCCCGGACGTTCCAGTAAAACCTGCAGAATTTGGAAGGGTTGATCCTGAAGCTTTATCTTGACACCTTGTTTACGCAGTTCTCCCGAATGAGCGTCTAGCTCGAACACGCCGAAGCGTATGGGACGGCCGGATGGCTGGGCTGCTGGCAACGCACAAACCCCATTTTCCCCGGAGTCTACCACAGCTTCGGTGGTAAGCAGTTCCGGCTTCAACGTGCGAATCCCTCCTTATGTGATTAAGCAGCCTCGGAATGGCGATGGCGGAAGTGCCTCAACTACATAGTGCTGTCGCATGCGAATTCGTTTCGTCCTTTGAGGACCGCAGAACCGAGGATAGAGGACCGGGTAAATGACACTCTGTGCAGCGCTTAGCGGGATAGAAAAAGAAGCAGACGAGAACAGGGCGGGGTGGTTGTGCGAGTTGCGGCGGCGTGCGAGAACTGCGATCAGTTCAGCGGGCTCGGCAATCGGCGAGGGCAACCAAACCGAAAATCCAAGCCGGGGCTCGGGAACATACACACAACTATGGAGAATACAATGAAACTGAAAGCAGTATCACTCTTCCTGGGAATCTGCCTCGCCATTATGGCGGTCGCAGCCAGTCCCGTTTATGCGCGATCAACCACCGGGTTCAGCGCGTTCCACGTCGAGGTCCAGGGTACCACGACCACCAATGCCTATCTTTGCCTCGGCGAGAGCTATGGGCAGGTAATTAACGACTGCGCAAGCCAGGTCAACCTTGAATTCAACCTGCCGGTCGACAACCAGACAAATCATACGGTTACGATCCAGAATGACTGGTCTGGGAGCGCAACACAAAGCACCTTTTACTGCCAGCTGTATTCGTATTCCGGCTCATCGTCCGAATACAATTATGGGGGGCAAATCAATTTCACCGGGCCGGTCCAAACTCAGTCTCTCACGGTCTACACGCCGGAAAACTGGAGCATTCAGTTGATTTGTTTTAACGTACCCAACGGTGGCGGGATTGCCAACATTAATTGGAACCCGTAGCCCACAGTGGAAGTCTGGAGTCCGCGGAGGTCGAAGCGCCAACCAGCGCTCGGCCTCGCGGTTTTTTTCTGTAAAGAGAACGGAAAACTCTTAGTCCATGGACGCTGATGCTCAGGTTTATATGAGATAGTTTCTGCAGTTTTCTTAGGGGTATGGCGAGCAAAGCACCTGCATCTGAGTTAGCGCTTGCGGTGCGGATCCGCCAAATCGCCGAAGACAACAGAAATCGGATATGACTAAGATGGTCATGTTCGCTATAATCGGTTTATGCGTACGGTGAATATCAGCGACCTGAAGGCGCGGCTCAGCGAGCACATCCAGCTTGTTCGGGATGGGGAAGAGGTGCTGGTGTGCGACCGTAACAAGCCAGTGGCGCGAATTGTCCCTTGCACAACGGACGATTATCCCGAGCGGGAGCGAAGACTGATCGCCCGCGGCATTCTCGCACCTCCGAACAAGAAGCGGCGGTCGGCGTTGCCGCCCCCCGCAGGAAACGTATCCGATGAGGTCATGGAGAGGATATGGCGCGAAGAGCGGGAAGGCCGCTAGCGCGGACTTTGGCCTTCTGGGACGCAAGCGCGCTGGTTCCTCTCTGTGTCCATCAAAGTATCACGCCAAGGGTTGTCAGCTTGTACGTGAGCTATCCGGCAGTCGTCTGGTGGGCGACTCCGGTTGAGATCGCCAGCGCTCTGGCGCGGTTGGTGCGGACCCATGAGATCAGCGCCAGCGATTGGGCGAAAGCCCGGCAGGTCACCGTGGTACTTGCTGACGAGTGGCTAGTCGTCCAACCTTCGGACTCTTTGCGGGCCAGAGCAATAGTGCTGGTAGATCGTTACGACCTGCGAGCTGCCGACGCATTGCAGCTTGCGGCGGCGCTGGATTGGTGCGAAGACGCGCCTCAAGGCCATGTTTTTCTGGCTGCCGATCACAGATTGCGGGAGGCGGCGGTGCTCAGCGGATTTGACGCGAAGCGGATCTAAAGAGCCGTCAGATGGATTTGTTCTTGTGCTTGCCACCATAGCTTTGGCACCTCAGCGGCTGAAGCCGCGATTCATTTAGCTCCACTTACGGCACGAATGAAGTCGTGCCCTTCCCGAGATGTGCGGGCTTTCTGGACATCTCCACGAGCTCTGAAAGCCGCGTCCTACCCGATGGTACGATGGCTTCGAATCGATGGATTTTTCATCGGCCTGATCACTACCGGGCGGCGCAGAACGGTTTCCAGCAGATGGCGTTCGGCGGCGATGGTCTGGGCGGAGGGTCCCAGCGGCGAATAACCTTCGGCGGCGATGATCAGGGCTTCGTTCGTTCTTGTATTGCTTGATGCGCTGCCGGCAAGTTGAACGTTTCCTCTTTGAGCGTTTCCTCTTCGAGCGTTGCCTCGCTGAAGATTTTCAATTTGAATGCGGCGGATGTGGCCGTCGTGTGCACAGTCGAGAGCGTTAGCCAATCGCAGAATGGCGGCTAGCTGGATCGTCGCTTTCTGCTCGTCGGGGAGAAGATCGCGCAGAGTCTTGTGCCTTCGGTTGGGCAAGGCTCCGCAGTGAAAGCGGGCTACGATAGCGGCGCGCTGCAGGTCTGCAGGCTTCCAGCCTAAGGGGGTGCCGTGGGCGCGGATCAGGTCGAAGGAAGTTTTGTGGTGTCCCTTCTCGCCCTTGGATTTGCCGACATCGTGCAGAAGCGAGGCAGCGAGAAGGCTGCAACGCGCGGAGATGCCATCGACTGCGGGCTGCCAGCCGGAGGCAAAAAGGCCGTCGTAGAGCTGGAGAGCGAGGCTGGCGACGCGTTCGGAGTGCGGGAAATCGGGATCGAGGCCGTTCGCCCAGAGCTTCATGCGGCGGGTGGCGAGAGCTTGAATCTGTTTGCCTTGCGGCAGGGCGGCGCGCCAGACCTGCCAGAGTGAATCGGGACCGACCATCTTTTTCCGATAACCCTCAATCCGTTTCGTGCGCTCTGAGAGAATTATCTCTCGCCAATGGCCGCGTGAATCGGCATCGGGAAAGACCTGGCTGGAGATGGCGGTGGCCCAGAGCACGTCGAGGTCGTGAACTTCACCGAGCAGATCCTGGATTTCTTTGAGGTCGTTGCTCCAGGCTTTGTGCTCGACGGGAAGGAAATTCTCGACAATATAGCGGAAGCGTTTGATGCCGATGCGGAGAGCATGGAAAGCAACTTGGGAACGATTGCGCAGGGCGCGGTTGTGGAGTTCGCGGGCTGCGGTCCAGCGTTCCAGAGCGAGATGCTTGAAGAGGGCGCTGCCCGGCCGAGTGCGGGCGGCGCGTACGGGAAGAGACCGGCTCCACTGGCGCCACTGCTTGCGATCAAATTCTTCGAGAGCGGCGCGGGCTTCGGGCTTTTGTTCTTGTTCGCGCCGGCGGAGAATTGCAAGAAGCGCCTGGGCTGCAACGTCGCCTGGGCCTGAGCTGGACTCGCTGTTCGGCAACGCGGGCGCCCGCACCACGCGAACTGGTTCCACATCCGCTACGGCGAGGTCCAGCTTTTCGATCCATTCCATCATGATCTGGGTATCGCGCAAATCGCCCAGGCGCTGAAACAGGCGCTTGCCGGCTTTCTTCATCGCCTTCCAGTTAGGATCGGGATCGAGCGCCATCAATCCATCGGCGAGCGAGCGGCAGCGGCGCAGAGAGACGCGCAGGTCGTGAACAGGGTCGGCGCTGAAATCTGCGGCGACGTGCTCGCACTCGTCTAATACCTGGAGCATCCAGTAGCGCAGGCCAGTGGTTTTTGCTGCTCGAGTTGTTCGAGTAGTTGAGAGAGGCACAGGACTTCCAAACGGTAAAGCTTAACGATAACGAGCCTAACCATTTTCGCTGCAGTGCGATGCAAATGCCAGTGGCTGGATGTGGTCCAGGGATGCCGTCGCGCGGCGCGAGACCAGCGAGGGTACAACGGTGGGGCCTGATCGCTTGCCAATTTTCACCGTTACCTCCGTAATGTGCGGCGGCTTACCCCGGTGGATTAACCTTCTATTGCCTAGCAGAGCTGCGTTTGAGGGGTGCCTTATCGACAACGCGACCACATTTCACACCAACCGGGCGGCCTCGGCGCGAGCCTTCGTACACAGCCTGAACATCCTCATCAAGTATGCGCGGATGTACGGCCCCGATCATAAGCGAACGGAAGCGCAGTTCGAGATCGCCTGGAAGGAATTGCAGGAGGGTCTGCCCACGGCAGGAGAGGGCGGCTTCTTGCTGGGGGTTTCGGACAATAAATTGTTGCTGGACGGGGTTCCACTGGAGGCGGGACAGACCGAACGCAGTTTTGGGCAGCTTTTGAGCACGGCCGGTCTGGCCAGCCTGCACTTCTCCAAAGATGTGACCATCGAGGACTTCACGCGTCTGGTACGCGGCTTTACGCTGGCTGGCTCCAAAGCGCAGGATGTGGCCAAGCAGATCAAAGAAGCGCTGAGCGGCGGCGGCAAACAGAGCACCATCAAGATCAATGAAGTGAAGTTTGTGGCGGCGGACCCGCTCACCGGCGACATCAGCGTGGCGGCGCAGATCGCGGCGCAAACTTTGGGACCGGAATTCAAGCAGTGGCTGAACGATCCGCAGAAACTGCTGCAGTTGATCGCAGCGGCTGAGGGCGCCAATGCAGGCGGCGGAGGCCAAGGCGGCGGAACCGCGGTTCCATTTGGAAGCGTTCCGAACGTTCCCGGACATTGGGTTGCGGGGCCAGCGACCGAAGCCGGTACCGGAACGGCGACCGCGCCAGCTTGGGAAGGCGGAGTAGTACCGCTGCAGGAAGCCGAAGTGGTGCAGGCCATCCGGCTGCTGACTCGATTCGGACAGGTGCAGACCGATCCCAATGCTGGTCCGGAGGTTCTGCAGAAAGAACTGACCGAAACCGATCCGAATACGCGGCTAAACCTGCAGCAATTGCTGGGAAGTCTCGCGGCCAAGGCAACGACGGAGCAACAGGACACTCCGCTGCTGATGAAAGCGGCCGAACACATGGCGATCCGCTTCGCGCTGGAACGCTATTCGAAGGGCGAAGTGAAGGTGAATGCGGTCCATCAGATGATGGAACACATGAGCCGGCAGATGGATTCGCTGCGCGGGATTCTGAAGTTGCAAGAAGAGAAGATGAACAAGGCCGGGATCCTGGTGGAGTCGCACGCCGACATCCTGGACCGGATGTTCTGGGCGGAAGTGCCGGAGTCGGGGAAAAAGACGGTGCTGCTCTCGAATGAAGCTCCGTGCGTGCCGCCGCGCAACCTGCGGCAGTTCGTGGAAGTACTGTTGGATCGCGACGACAAGCAAACGTCGGCTGAGATTCTGAACAACTATTCCGGTTGCCTGGCGACGAAAGAAATCGAAGCGCGGCGCAAAACAGCAATCGGATTGAGCCAATTGGCGGACCTTTATTCCCGGCTGGGCGGCGAGGAGATGGGCAAGGCAATCCATCGGGTAAGCAAGCAGCTCTGTGTGGAGAAGGATCCAGAACTGCAGAGCCTGCTGAGCGCGGCTTTCGTGCGCCTGAGCCAGGAGGCCAGCGAGGCCAAGAATTACCAGGCGGTGAACGAAGTATGCAGCGGGATGGAAATGCTGCAGCAGGAACGTCCGGTGATGGTGAGCGATCTGCGGCCGCGCGTGGGCGTGGAAAACAGGATTCCGGAGTTCATTGAAGAAGCGTTGCACCATGATCCGGTGCCTGCGGACTTGCTGGTGGTTTTGCGGCGAACATGCCAATCGGGAGCCGAACACCTGGCCGACCGCTTCTTCCGGTGCATGCGGCGGGACGAGTGCGACCGCATGGTGGAACTGGTTAAGGAGATGGGGAGTCCCGCGTTGGCGCAACTGAGGGAAATTCTGCGCACCGGGCAGCCGCGGCAGGCTTCGGCGGTCGTGGGGCTGTTGAGCCGCCTGGATGTAGGGACGTTGCTGGAGTTGTTGCCGGTACGATTGCCGGAATGGAACCGTTTTTATCACGACATTGTGGTGCGCCAGATCGCGTACGGAGCTGCGCCGGACCGCGGGCGCACTTTGCTGGAGTTGGCGGAAGTTTTGGATGCAGTGGTTCTGCCGGAATCGATTGATGAGATCGGGATGAGCGGAGATCTGACGGCTGCGCCGCCGCTGGTGGCGATGGCCAAGCCGGGCGAAGCGGCTTCGCGGTCGCCGTTTGTGCAATTGAAGGCCATTGAGTCCCTGGGGCGGCTGAAGGACCTGGAGTCGGTATCGCTGCTGCGCGAGATTCTCGAAGCAAAGAAAAGATTTGGCTGGGTTCATCACCGCGAACTGCGGATTGCGGCGGCGCAGTCACTATCCAAGACCGACCCGCGCTACAGCGGGCAGATTCTTTCCGATAGCGGCATTGAGCCGGCCGAGCTGGCGATCGCGCCGCTGGATACGGCTCCGGCGTGCCCGTGGGTGCGGCAACGGCGCTATGAACGGCTGGTGCTGTCGCGCACGGTGGCCGCTGTGATTGGCAGTTCATGGGGAAAGTCAAAGATTCTGATCCGCGAGTTGAGCCTGGGTGGAGGCATGGGCACGAAGGAAGATAATTTACGGATCGGCAGCGAGGCCGATCTGGAGATTTCTCTGGGCATGCGGACGAAGATCCGGGCGCATGTGCTGTTGCGCCGGGCGCGCGTGAACGAAGTGGGATTCGAGATCGTGAATACAGACCTGGAAAGCCGCTATCGCCTGCGCCGGTTGCTAGTGGACGCGCTGAATCAAGGTTCGAAGAACAAAGAGCCACAACAGTGGAGCGGGGAGCGGAAGGTATAGGCGAAAGAGCGGAGCTGCGCTACGCGGACAGCCCTTCGGCTTCCCTCAGGGGCAGGCTAAGGCGACTGTCCCCACATTAAGGTCCCGACACAAATAATTAAGGCCTCGTTCGCGGATGCGACGAGGCCTTTTACGTTTCCGACGGTTCTTCCCGATCGCCTACCTCACGACTTTGACAAAGATGATGAGGAAGGTAAACAGGACCAGCGACTCGATGAAGGCTAGTCCCACGAAGAGGGCGATCTGAATTCCGGGACGGGCCGCGGGGTTACGCGCCAGCCCTTCGCACGCCGCGGAAGCGACACGGCCTTGGCCCAGAGCAGCCAACGCAGCCGCGAAAGCCATCGCGAAGCCGGACGTGATCGCCACCCAGTTTGTGCCGCCGGAAGCGGCCGCTTCCCCGCCCTGGGCAAACGCCGGCATGGCGAAGAGCGACAATGCCACCATGGTCAGAATCAGGAACACAACTTTACGCATATTCGATTCTCCTTAAGAAATATCGCCAGGAGGTGGTTGACGCCATCCTCGAGCAGACGCCCTCACGCTGACGAAGCGTTACATAAAGCCAAAAAGATTAATGTTCGTGAGCCGTGGCTTCGCCCAGATAGACGCAGGCCAGAATCACGAAGATGTAAGTCTGGATCAGTGAAACTCCGATATGAAGGCCTTCAAAAATGATCGGTACGCCGATAGGCACAAGCGAAAAGAATACGAGCGTGACCATCTCGCCGGCGAACATGTTGGCGAAAAGACGAACTGTGAGGGATAAAAGCCGGGCGGTGTGGCTGAAGATTTCGATGGGCAACATCAGAGGCGCCAGCCACCATACCGGGCCCATGAAATGCTTAAAGTAGCCGAGGCCGTTGGCGCGCAAGCCCTGAAAGTGGTAGTAGAACCAGGTCAGGAGCGCGCAGCCCAAGGGAACGACCGGGACCCCGGTTGGAGACTCGAAGCTCGGAATTATGCCGATGAGATTGCATGTAAGAATGAAAAGCCCGAGCGCCACGAGATATGGCTGGTAGGGATGATAGTGATGGCCGATGATCTCCTCGCCCATGTTGCCGATGAAGCCTTCAATGCCTTCCATCGTGTGCTGCAGGCCGCCGGGTTGATCGACAGAGAGCCGCGAACGAACCGCGATGAAGAACGAGAGCAGCAACAGCATTACCACCACTTCCATGGCGAAGCTGTTGGAAATGGGCGTAGCGGGGTGGTGGGGATGGATTCCCAGAGCGAGCAGCAAAGAAGTGACGGGACCGCCGAAGAAGCGGTTGAGCAGCGCGGTAACCCAGAGTTGCTCCATACTTTATGATTCCAGAACCGATGACTCCCAGCAGGATCCTGATCAAAATTCTCCAACGGTCAGTATCCGCGGCGCAACGCAGCGTAAGCTTCGAAGCCAGCCTCCATCAGCATGGCCGCCACGGGCGTACACAACCCAAACAGAAAGCCCCGAAAGGCTTGTGAGGAACTTGTGAATATAACATAGGCGACGATTCCCGCCAAAAGATAACGGAGGAAAAAACCGTTGACGAGGGAGAAGCCGCTGGCGGGTTGTTTGGCGTCGACGATGCGGCTGGCGAGGGACTGCACAGCTTTGTTCAGTGATCGAAAGCTCAGGTAGGCGACAAAAGCTCCGGCGGCGAAGCCGAGACCAGTGATCCATCCGACGCGCCAGGCTGTGCACAGCGCTAAGACCGCTCCCAGGATGAGCACGAAACGCAGCATTCTGGAGATGGCGGCGGAGAAAAAGCGGTCCGACGGGGTGGTAGATTCAGGGCTTGCTGGCGGTGGTGGGCTGGAATTCATGAGTTGGATGTTAGCCAGTCGATTTCCCTCAGAGGCTAAAGCCCTCGATCGTCGATTTATCGCAGCGCTTGAAGCGCTGCGCCACCCAAAATCAAAAGCGTTCCTGCGGAAGAGTATCTGTGCGGCGCATTCTAATCGTCCGGCTTATCGCGCGACAGGGCCGAAGCCATGCGAATCATCTGGGCAAATCCGACGACGGCGCCGAAGATTACTCCGGCAAGGTAGAGCCAATGAGTATGCAGCCAGTAATCGCCGAGTCTGCCCAGGGCGTAACCGAGAAAGACCGCTGCCGGAATGATGAAACCGATTTCAGAGTAGCGCGCCGCAGAGACGAGGGCGTTGGGTTTCGGCGGATGATTTGGATCTTCTGGCACGACGGAAATGATTTTATCCTACTGCGTGTTGGAATGATGCGGCCGAGCTTGGTTCCGGCCGGGACAGCCGAGAGCCTGCCCTGAGCTTGCCGAAGGGCGGCTGTCCCCACATGGGCATCTCTAGTATCCATCTCCTAGTATCAGGGTCAGCGGACCAGCTTGGCTACAGCGGGATTCTGCGCGATGCCCAGCGACCAGTTGATCAGGTGGATGAAGCGGTCGGGCATGATGCCGATGAAGAGCGTGGCGAATGCGGTGACGGCGAGCGCGGCGCGCATGGTCCAGCTCACCGGCAGCGCGCCTCGCTCTTCAGGCTGACCCATGAACACGGCGTTGGCCATCTTTAAATAGTAATAAAGACCGAAGACGGAATAGAGCACGCCCAGAGATGCCAGCGCGTAGTGTCCGGTTTCGATGAGGCTGAGGAAGATGAAGTATTTGCCCCAGAAGCCCGCCAGCGGAGGAATCCCGGCGAGCGAGAGCAGAAAAATCAGCATGAGGACGGCTTCGACGGGGGCGCGCGAGTAGAGGCCGTTGAGGTCGTCGAGTTCGTCGCCGATCACGTTGCGGTAGCGCAGCGAGGTGATTACGCCGAAGGCGCCGAGGTTCATGAAGGTGTAGACCAGAAGATAAATCAGAATGCCCTTGACGCCGTCGGGGCTGAGTTGCGTGAGCGTGCCGGCGATCAAGCCGAGCAACATGTAGCCGACATGGGCGATCGAAGAATAGGCGAGCAGGCGCTTCGTGTTGGTCTGCGTGAGGGCGGCGAAGTTCGCGCCGGTCATGGTGGCGATGGAAACGAAAACGAAGAGCGGAACGTAGATCGGCCGCATCGGCGCAAGACCGAGAATGACGCTGGGATATGTCGGATAGGTGCACCCGAGGATGCGCAAAAGCATGGCCCATCCCGCGGCTTTCACGGCGACGGACATGAATCCGGTGATGCAGGTGGGCGCGCCTTCGTAGGCATCCGGCGCCCATTGGTGGAACGGAACGGCGGCAATCTTGAACAGGAGGCCGGTGACCGTGGTCAGGAGGGCGACGATCGCAACCGGATTATGCGGGTCTCTGGCCAGAATTGAGGTCAGTGCGTGACCGATCTCAACCAGGTTCGTGCTTCCGGTGAGACCGTACAGCAGGGACAGACCGTAGGCAAAAATGCCGGAGGAAAACGCGCCCAGCAGCAGATATTTCAGAGCTGCCTCATTGGAGCGGCGGTCGCGGCGCAGAAAGCCGACGAGCACATAGGTGGAAATCGCCATCAGTTCCAAGCCGATGAAGATGAGCACGATGTCGAAACCCGCGGCCATACACATCATGCCGACCACCGAAAGCAGCATCAGGGTGTAGTACTCGCCGTGATTTTCGTGCTCCGTCGTCATATAGCGGACGGACATGAGAATGGAAATGGCCGTGGCCGCAAGGAATAAATAGAAAAAATAGATGGCAGTCCGGTCCACGTACAGGGCGCCCATCAGACCGACCGAACCCATGGATGTGAACCGGGAGGACTGCATCCAGAGCTGAATCTTGACTACGCCGCCCGCCGCGAACAGTACTCCGATAAAAGCGGTGACGGGATTCAGCCACTTCTTTTCGGGCGGGAGCATGAGATCGATGAGCAGAATGCCAAGAGCGAACAGGGTGAGCAGAGTGATGGGCAGTGCCAGCAGATAGTCGTGCGCGTTGAATGCGAGCGCGCCCACTAGTTCTTCCCTTTCATCAGCGGCAGCTTCGTTGCTTGCAGCTTCGCCGGCTGCACCGGGGCCGGTTGCACCGGGTCAGGTAAATTGCTTACCGCAGCCATCGTCGCGACTGGAGCAATTAGCTTTCCGCCTTGAAGCGAAGCATTGAAGTTTGCATCGACACGCACCGTATGCACATCCATCACGATCCGATTCACCGGCTGCTCAAGGATCTTGAAGAACGGCTTGGGATAGAGCCCGATCCAGAAAGCCATGATGAGGAGCGGCACAAAAGTCAACACTTCGCGCGGCGTGAGATCGTGCAGTTTTTCGTTTTTCGGATTGGTGACCGTCCCGAAGAAAACACGCTGGTAGAGCCAGAGCAGATACGCTGCGGCGAGAACTACGCCAGGAACGGCCCATGCGGCCCATCTCCAACTGACCATGAAGGTGCCCAGCATGATGTAGTACTCTCCGACAAAACCGTTGAGCAGGGGAAGTCCCATCGAAGACAGAAACATGATCAGAGTAATGGTGGCGTAGACCGGCATCACGTTCGAGATGCCGCCGTATTCGGCGATCTCGCGGGTGTGGCGGCGTTCGTAGAGGATGCCGACGATCAGGAACAGCGCGCCGGTGGAGATGCCGTGATTAATCTGCTGCAAGACCGAGCCGCTTAGCGCAAGGGGCGTGAGGGCGAAGATGCCCAGCGTGCAGAAACCAAGATGGCTGACCGAAGAGTAGGCCACCAGTTTCTTCATGTCCTTCTGCATGAGCGAGACAAGTGCGCCGTAGAGAATGGCGATGAGGGAGAGAGCAATCATCCAGCCGCGAACTCGACCGTGCGTTAGCACGTCAGGAAAGAACGGAAGCGAGAAGCGGATGAATCCGTAAGTTCCCATCTTCAGCAGGACGCCCGCCAGGATGACGGAGCCGGCGGTCGGCGCTTCCACGTGGGCATCGGGCAGCCAGGTGTGGAAGGGGAACATCGGGACTTTGATGGCGAAAGCGAAGAAGAAGGCGAAGAAGAGGAGTGTGGCGATGGTCGGGCCGTAGGCGGGATCGGAATAGATTTTCGGCGCGGTTTCGTAGAGGGCGGTGAGGCTGAAGGTGTAGATGTTGGTCAGGGCATGGTGATGGAAATACAGGAACAGGATGCCGAGCAGCATCAGCACCGAGCCGGCCAGTGTATAGAGGAAGAACTTGATCGCGGCGTAAAGTTTGCGTGGGCCACCCCAGATGCCGATCAGCAGATACATGGGGACCAGCATGGCTTCCCAGAAAACGAAGAAGAGGAAGAAATCGAGCGCCATGAAGACGCCGAGCATTCCGGTCTGCAGGATCAAGAACCAGACATAGTATTCCTTGACGCGGTTCTCGATGGCGGTCCAGGAAGAAAGGATCGAGATCCAGCCCAGCAGCGTGGTCAGCATGATGAGCAGGAAGGAAATGCCGTCAATGCCGATCACATAGCCCGCGCCGATGGAGGGGATCCAATTGTTGGGCGTGCCTTCGATGAACTTGAAGCGGTCGGCACTCTGCAGCTGTGCCCAGAACCAGGGAACGAGCGGCAGCGAAACCAGGAATCCGCCGAGCGAAAATAGATTCGCGATCCAGCGGATGGCGTCCTTGTCCTCCTTGGGAACGAAAAGGAGAACGAGCGCGCCTACGAGCGGCGTGAAGAGGATGATCGAGAGTATGTGGTTTTGCATGAAGCCTTTAGCCTTTAGCTCTTAGCCGTTAGCTCAAAACTCTTCGCTTGTAGGTTCGAGCTAAAAGCTAAAAGCTAAGAGCTAACAGCTAAGAGCTGCCTTTCAGTGATACACGTAATAGAACACAAACCCTACCAATCCCGCGGTCATTACCAGCGCGTACCACTGGACCAGACCCCATTCCAACAAGCGTGCGGGATAGGACAGCATACGGGCCAGAATCGCCGGGCCGTTGACGCCGATGCCGTCGATGATCCACTTGTCCCACCAACTGGAAATGGTTGCTGTCACGCGCGTGATCCAACCGGCGGCGTTGACCGCGCCATCGACTACATTTGTGTCGAACCACGCGGAGGCTTCGCCGAGGCCCAGCACGCCGAACCGATATTTTCCTAGCTTGCGGCGTCCGGTGAAGACATAGTCGTAGCCTTCGTCTACGTAATATTTGTTGAGCAGCGTGTTATAGATGGGCGGAACCGCGGCGATCGGCTCGGCGTAACCCTTGTCGGCATTGTTGTAAGAGCGGCGGGCCATGCCCCATCCCACGCCGGCTGCGGCCAGAGACAAGCCCATGAGCAGCCACTCCTTGCTCGTGTTGTGTTCCTCCTCTTTCGCACCTGCCGCTACCTGGCCCGCGCGGCCCTCTTCCTGAAGCACTTGCGCTTCTGGTGCGAATACTGGCTCAAGGAATGCGGTGAAGCGATCGGAGCCGCCGAGGCTGTGCGGCCAGCCCAGCCATCCGGCGACGATGGCGCAGAGAGCAAGCACGACCAGCGGCGCCGTCATCGACACCGGCGACTCGTGAATGTGATGCTCGGCGTCATGGCTCATGCGCGGGTGACCGTGAAAAGTCAGGTACATAAGCCGGAACATGTAAAACGACGTCATCAATGCGGTGGCGTAGCCGATATACCAGAGGAAGCGGTAAGCGCCGCCCTCGCGCGACCAGGCTTCCCAAAGGATCGCGTCCTTGGAAAAGAATCCAGCAAAGGGAAAGATGCCCGCGATGGCCAGCGTGGCGATGAACATGGTCGAGTGCGTGACCGGAATACGGCGATGCAGATCGCCCATGTTGCGCATATCCTGCTCGCCGCTCATGGCGTGAATCACCGAACCGGCACCGAGGAAGAGCAAGGCTTTGAAGAAAGCGTGGGTGAAGACGTGGAAAACGCCGGCGGCAAACGCTCCCACGCCGAGCGCAAGGAACATGTAGCCGAGCTGCGAAACGGTGGAATAGGCCAGCACGCGCTTGATGTCGTTTTGTACCAGGCCGATGGATGCGGCAAAGATCGCGGTGAGCGCTCCCACGATAGCGACTGTCTTCATCGAAGTAGGCGCGAGCACGAACAGCGCATTCGAGCGCGCGACCATGTAGACCCCAGCGGTGACCATGGTTGCAGCGTGGATGAGAGCAGAAACTGGCGTGGGGCCTTCCATGGCGTCGGGCAGCCAGACATAGAGCGGAAGCTGAGCCGATTTGCCGCAGGCACCGACGAAGAGCAAGAGCGTGGCGGCGGTGATGATGGGATCGCCGATAGCGAAGTGGCCGCTGCGAGCGGCTGCCGTCACGTCGGTGAACCGCAACGATCCCAGGTGCCAGGCGATGAAGAACATTCCCAGCAGGAATCCAGCGTCGCCGATGCGGTTTACGATGAACGCTTTGTTACCCGCGTCTGTGGCGGATTTGCGATGAAAATAGAATCCAATCAGAAGATAGGAACACAGGCCCACGCCCTCCCAGCCGACAAACATGAGCACATAGTTGTTGGCCAGGATGAGCGTCAGCATGGAGAACATGAAGAGGTTGAGATATCCGAAAAAGCGGTAGTAACCGCCTTCATGCGCCATGTATCCGGTGGAATAAATATGGATCAGCATGCCGACGCCGGTGACGAACAGCAGCCAGATGCTGGAAAGGGGATCGAGCAGGAAACCGGCATCGGCCTGGAATGCCGCCTGTGATCCGTCGTGGGTCGTGTAATTCATGTGGCCGGTGTCGGTGCCGAGCCAAGTGTAGAGGATGGTTTGATAAGGCTTGTGGAAGTTCTCGGGCGTGGACGACCAAGCTGAGTATTGCCAGACCGCACCACAGGCCATAAGGAATGCGAGCACGATGGCACCCACGCAAACGGCGCTCACCGTGGCCTTCTGTAGCTTACGGCCGAAGAAGAACATGACGGCGGCGCCGAAGGCGGGCAGCAGCGGAATCAGCCAGATGTGGGTGAGAAACATAATAAGCTTTTGGCTCTTGGCTTTTGGCTTTTGGCTCAAGCATTTGGCTAAAGGCTAAGAGCCAAGAGCTAAGAGCGGTTTTCTACCACTTCAGCAAATTCACTTCGTCTATGTTCACCGTCTCCTTGTTGCGGAAGAAGGCGATCAAAATACCCAGGCCGACCGCAGCTTCGGCGGCAGCGTCGGTGATGACAAAGATGGCGAAGACCTGGCCATGCAATCCTCCCCACATGCGCGAGAAGGCGACCAGGTTCAGGTTCACGGCGTTCAGAATCAGCTCGATTGACATCAGGACGATGACAACGTTGCGGCGGGTGAGCACGCCGATCACGCCGAGCAGAAACAAAGCCGCGCCGAGGACCAGATAATGTAGCGTCGTGATGTGCAGGATCGATTCCATAACTGCTTCCAGCATCCAGTATCCAGCATTCAACAATCAGCAATCAGCAATCAGACCTTCTGTTCTTCGTTGCTGCCTCGCAAGTTCACATCGCACCAGTTCTGGCTGAGTGCCGAGTGCCGATTGCTCACTTCAAATCCTCTTCTTCGCCATCACCACCGCTCCGATAATCGCCACCAGCAGCAGCAGCGAGGCGATCTCGAAGGCGAACATGTATGGGCCGTACAGCATGGTCGCTATCTTCTGTGTGTTGTCGTTTTCTACTACCGGCAGTACGTGGTCCGGAAAGATACTTGTCCCCTTTGTATAGACGGCGATAAATAATCCGCCGAGCGCTGTGGCCGCAATCAGCCCGGCCACCCATTGACTGTTAAACTGCCGCTCTTTCATGGAGCGGTCAATGCTCACCAGCATGATGACGAATAGAAACAGCACCATGATTCCGCCGGCGTAGAGAATGATTTGCACGCCAGCCACGAAGGGAGCATAGAGCATCAGATAAATCGAAGCCTGGGCCAGCAGCGTGACGATCAGCGCCAACGCCGAATGCACCGGGTTCTTGCGCGTGATCACCAGGATGCCCCCGAGGAGCATGATCCCGGAGAGCAGGTAAAAGAAAAATGGTGTGGCTACGGGTGCCATATCTTTTCTTGCAGCAACGCTACACTGGCCGTCAGAATCAGAACGCCCAAGCCCAGGGGCAGAAGGACCTTCCATCCCATCCGCATGAGCTGGTCAAAGCGATATCGGGGGAACGTGCCACGATACCAGATATAGAGATACATGAAGCCGGCAACTTTCGCCGAGAACCAGAAAATATCCTGAATGCGCGTGCTTACCGCGGGGACGAACAGAACCAGTCCGATCAAACCGAGGACGACGCCGAATCCGGCGAGGCCGATGGTTTGAATGCGGAAAAGAGGATGCTTCGGCATGCGCGCCGTGTTGTAGAAACACATTGCCGCGAAAAAAAGGAATGTAACGCCGGGGAAAAGTGAGAAGACCAGATCCCAGGTTGAGTTGTGCAGCAAATTTGGAAATGGCCGCAGCCATCCGCCGAGCCACAGCGTGACCGCGATGGAAGAGACCGCGATCATGGCGGAGTATTCAGCCAGGAAGAATAACGACCAGCGGAAGCCGCTGTATTCCGTGTGGAAGCCGGCAGTCAGCTCGGATTCGGCTTCGGCCAGATCGAAGGGTGCACGGTTGGTTTCGGCGACCATGGCGACGGCGAAGATGAAGAAGGCAATCAGCCCGAGCGGAAAGAACTTGAAGATGAACCACTCTCCCTGCGCCTGCTGCGCCTCAACAATGCCAATCATGCTGAGAGTTCCGGTTCCAGTGGCGTTCAGGCTGGTCATCAGAACTGCCGAAACGACGGCGAGTCCCATGGCGACTTCATACGACACCATCTGCGCGCTGGAGCGCAGAGCGCCGATCAGCGGATAATGCGAGTTGGAGGCCCAGCCGGCCATCACGATGCCCAGCACGCTCAGCGACGAAACGCCGAGCATAAAGAGGATGCCGATGTTCATGTCGGTGATGGCATGCGTAGGACCAAACGGAACCACGACAAAGACCGTGAAGGCAGCCAGCACCACGACGAATGGCGCGACCCAGAAAATAAGACCATCCGCTTCGGCCGGCATGATGTCCTCTTTAAGCAGCAACTTGATGGCATCGGCGATCGGCTGCAGCAAGCCATGCGGGCCCACGCGCATCGGCCCCAGACGCACCTGCATGTGGGCGAGGATTTTGCGCTCGAGCCAGTTCATCGCGATCACCGCAACGGACAAGCCTACGAAGACCAGCATGATGTAGACGAGTGCCCAGAACATGTTTCCCGCCGCGCCGGGAGTCTTGTCGCTCGAGAGGTAGGACTCGACGTATTGAACGATCTGGCCCATCGTTGGTCCACCCATCAGCGGTCCACCTCGCCGAGAACGATGTCCAGCGTGCCGATCACAGCGATCACATCGGCCACGAGTTGGCCGCGGCACATCACATCGAGCGCCTGCAGATTCACAAACGATGGCGGACGCACGCGAACGCGGTAAGGCTGCGTGGAGCCGTCACTGACGATGAAGTATCCCAGCTCACCCTTGGGCGCTTCGATGGAGTGGTAGACCTCGCCCATCGCCGGCTTCATGACCTTAGGAACTTTGGCCATGATCGGACCTTCGGGAAGCGCATCGACGGCCTGCTCGATAATGCGCACCGATTGCCGCATCTCGGCCATGCGGACCAGATATCGATCGTAGGTGTCGCCATTCTGGCCGGTGGGGATTTCGAACTCGAAGTTCTTATAGTTGGCGTAGGGCTGCGCCTTGCGCAGGTCCCACTTCACGCCGCTGGCGCGCAACACGGGGCCGGTGACGCCGAGCGCGATGCAATCTTCTCCGGAAATGACGCCGACGTTCTTGGTACGCTCCACCCAGATTCGGTTCGTGGTGAGCAATTCCTCGTACTCGTCGATCTTGGGGCGAAAGAAATCGAGGAAGTTTTTCACTTCCTTCTCGAAGCCGGTGTAGGTTTCGTATTGCAGGCCGCCGATGCGGAAAGCGTGAGTGGTAAGGCGCGCGCCGCAATATTTCTCGTAGATCTTGAGAATCTCTTCGCGGTCGCGGAACGTGTAGAACAACGGGGTGATGGCGCCGATATCGAGTGCGTGCGTGCCCAGCCAGAGCTGGTGGCTGGCGATACGGTTGAGTTCGGTGAGAATCACGCGCACATGCTGCGCTCGCGGCGGCGCTTCTACGTTGAGAAGTTTCTCCACCGTCTCGCAGTAGCCGAGCCCGTTCGAGACCGCAGCCACGTAATCCATGCGGTCGACGTAGGGATTGAACATCGTGTAGGTGCGATGCTCGCCGATTTTCTCGACGCCGCGGTGCAGATAGCCGATCACGCATTCCAGGCCCAGAACCTTTTCGCCGTCGAGGCGCAGAATTACACGCAGCACGCCGTGCGTGGCGGGATGCTGCGGGCCCATATTAATGACGAGTTCGTTCGCGTCGAGAAACGGCTTCTCGGGAGTTTCGAGATCAAGATGCGAGAGCGAAGTAGTGTGGTCCGTCATTCGCTTTTCACTGACCGCTTTCGATTCCCAAGTTGATCTGCACCCACTCGTTATCCTGCTGCAGGATGCCGTAATCTTTGCGCAACGGATGTCCCTTCCATCCGTCGGGCAGCAGAATACGTTTCATGTCAGGATGTCCGTCAAACTTGATGCCGAACATGTCGAAGACTTCGCGCTCCAGCCAGTTGGCTCCCGCCCAGATGGGAACGGAACTCGGCAGGCTCGCCCCATCCACGATCTGAGTCTTCACGCGGACGCGCTCGTTGCGCGCGAAAGAATAAAGCACCCAGATGACCTCGAATTGCCTTTCGCGCGTGGGGTAGTGCACGGCGGTAATGTCGACGCAGTAATCGAACTGCTCTTCGTTGCGGAGGACCTGGAGAATCTCCGGAATCAGCGAACGATCGACCACCATGTAGTTCTGCCCGGCATAGGTCAGCGGTTCGACGCCGGAACCGTATGCGCCCTTAAGCTTTGCGACCATGGGCGAATCCCACGGGGTGGGCGCAGGGGCGGCTGGCTTGGCAGGCGCAGCCGGTTTGGCAGCGGCAGGCGGCGCAGGCGCTGTGGGCTTCGGGGCAACTGGCGACGAGGGAGATGCTGGCGTTTCGGCAGGAGCCTTGGAATCCGCTTGAACAGAGCCTGAAGCGGTAGCTTTCACGCCGCCGGCAACGGCCGGTTTATCCACCGTCGGTTGCGGCTCACCTTCCGGCGGCGGTGAAGAGGGCGATTTGATTTCGTCCGGCATCAGCGGCGAAGACGCAAACCTCGGGCGCGCAGGCTTTCGGAGAGAACGTTAATTTTTATCAGCTTGAGCACATAGTGTCAACGAGCCCGGCGAGGAAAAACAGGTCTGCTCAGTTTTGGGAGCGCCGCGCTTGCGCTCTACACGCGGGATTGCGCCTGATAGCTCTTAATGTCGAGCTGGCGATGCTTTCTTCGTTGCTGCAAAACCATGGCGACTTCATGCGGTTCGGGGTTACCTGGACCCTTTTGCGCTATGATTCTGGTTCGGAAGGATCGATCATGGACAGAGACGAAAAAGCTTGCCCGGTCTGCGGAGAAACCATCAAGGCCGTAGCGATTAAGTGCCGCTTCTGCAATACCGACCTAGCGACTTTTACGGCGACGAAAGAACTCGAAACCGAGAAGGACTTGTTCTCCGGTCACCCCGCCGTGATTTACAGCGTCGGCCAATTTGTGCCTTTTCTGGTGGTGATCGCGCTGGCCATCGGCATCGGATATGCTGTCCAGTCCTACGCCGTCCAGTCCAAGGCCAGAGATGGCGCCATGTTGTACACAGTCCTCGGTTGCTTGGCCGCGTGCGGCATCATTGCCTTGTACTTCTACGTGAAGAGCAGGAAAATCCACTACAAGATCACCACCCAGAGGATCAAACTGGAATGGGGCCTGCTCTCGAAGGTTCAGGAAAGTCTGGAATTGTTCCGCATCGATCATTTCGAGTTCCACAGGCCGCTGGGCATGCGCCTGCTCGGGCAATCGTCGCTCCGCCTGTTTTCCTCGGATGCGGAGCTTGAGAAATTTTATATTTATGGCGTTCCGAATCTGGAGGCGATCGCCGAAACCCTGCGCGAGTGTCAGCTTCGCGAACGCACGCGGCGCGGCTTGACGACATTCGTCAAGGCATAAGGCTCGAACGGCGGGGCGGCCTTATACCCATTCCAATGCGCCTTTTTGCCAAACCCAGATGTAGCCGGCGATCAGGATGACGAGGAAGATCAGTATCTCCACGAGGCCGAACACGCCGAGAGCCTTGAACTTGACCGCCCAGGGAAACAGGAAAATGGTTTCCACGTCGAAAACCACGAACAAGATGGCGATGATGTAGTAGCGGACGGTGTAACGGCCGCGCGCATTGTCGATGGGGTCGATGCCGCATTCGTAGGGCATCAGCTTGGTCTTGCTCGGATTGTCGGGGCGGACGAGCTTCGCCGCGAGCAGCGTAACTGGAAGCAGCACTCCGATCACTGCCATGAAGATGAAGATGGGAACGTAGTTTTGCGGCATAGAGGAATCCTGCGCGTTGTATCGCCCGAGGAACTGTCGGGCAAATAATACTACCGCCGATGGTGAGCGACTTCAAGGAGAGGTGGCTGCAACTCAAGACTCTTATCGGGCAGCACGAATACTACCCGGGCTAGGTCTGATTTGAGCGTAGCGTCGTGGTAGTACCGGCTCAGGATGCTGTCTCTCCAGATAAGTAAGTCTGAATTCCGGCGAGCGAACTCTTCCCAATCCGCGCCTTCGCAGCCTGCCATACGCTCACGGATCAGAAAGAAATATGCGCAGGTGATGGTTTCATTGTAGAGCTGCGTCTTCCCCCGAGCAGCGGCAAATCGCTTCAACGCGGTGGAAAACTTCTCCAGCGCCTGTAGAACCGGATACTCGCAGAGATACGCGAACGCCAGGCGGACGTGGTCGGCATGATGAAAAGACCCTTCGGGAATTGCGTCGCCCTCAAAACGGTGGATGAGTTCCTGGTGGTTCACTGAAGCACTCTCATGGGCTAGCTCCCGGCCAAGCTAAGGTCCCTTGCCACTCGCGATGGCCCACGCCGCTGCGGCGTAGATGACCAGGTTGCCGACGTTGAAAATTCCGTGCAGCAGGTGGATGGCGATCGCCAATACAAAAATACCGGCAAGGACCCAAGCGCCGCGGACGGCGGTTCGCGGTATCAGCAGGAGGATAGCGCCGACGATCTCGCCCCATCCCAGGACTTGGCGCACAATATCCGGCATGTGAGTACGGGCGAAGTCGTGGCGTGCGCCCGGCATCACAAACAAGACCGCTTCGATCAGAATCACAAGCCCTAAAGTCCACTGCAATATGGTGACGGCGGTTTTCATTCGTTGTTCTGTCATAGGTGAACCCCTGCTACTTGTCGGCAGTGCGCTGGCGGGCCGGCCGCGCCTTGATTTCCTTGAGGCGGTGACTGGCGCTGGAATCGAGATCAAAATCATAGAAGCGCTTTAGTTCCTGAATGCGATCGAGTGAAGCTGCGCTGAACGGCGTCTTGCCGTCGAAGGCGTGGAGCACGATACCCTCCAATAGATCGCCGAGCGTCATGTCGTGGTACTCGGCGAAGGCCTTCAGGACTTTGAGCAGGCGTTTCTCCATGCGCACGCCGGTTTGGACGCGCTCGACCAGCAGTTTCGGATCGTCGACCATGTGTACCAATGTACCACGATGTATAGGTATGCGCAACCGATTCCTCAATCCTCCTGCGGCGGCGCGCATTCCGGCGGAGGTTGTTTATAATCGCCTTTCAACCTTCATGATCTTCCGCGCCAGAAGGCGCAATTCCCTGTTTAAGGATTACCTTGGCATTCGACGAGAACATTTACGAACTGCGGCGCCAGAAGTTGAAGCAAATCGAGGCGCTTGGGCAGACCGCGTACCGCAGCAAATACGACGTACCCCACACAATCGGATACGTGCGGGACAAGTACGAGAACGCATCCGCCGAACAACTTGACTCGGAACGACCCCAGGTCCAATTGGCCGGACGCATAATGGCCATTCGCTTAATGGGCAAGGCGGGTTTCGCTCACTTGCAATCCACAGCTCGTCGAGACAGAACGGGAAGTAGAAAGCTTCAAATCTACGTCAAGCGAGATGCAGTTGGAGAGAAGGGATTCGAGCTTTACAAGCTCCTTGATATTGGCGACATTGTTGGTGTTCGTGGCTATCTATTCCGCACACGCACCGGCGAATTAACAGTCCATGTTGAGGAACTAACCTTTTTAACAAAAAATCTCTTACCCTTACCAGAAAAGTGGCACGGCCTGACTGACGTCGAAACGCGCTACCGACAACGATATGTAGACCTGATCATGAATCCCGAGGTTCGAAAGGTATTCATTGCGCGCAACAAGCTGGTCAGGTCCCTGCGGAGCTTCCTGGACGAGAAGCATTTCCTCGAAGTGGAAACCCCGATGATGCAGCCGATCGCGGGCGGAGCGGTGGCGCGTCCGTTTGTGACGCACCACAACACGCTCGATATGGATTTGTATTTGCGCATCGCGCCGGAGCTTTATTTGAAGCGGCTGGTTGTAGGCGGCTTCGATCGCGTGTATGAAATCAATCGCAACTTCCGCAACGAGGGCCTGGGCTGGCGATGGAATCCTGAGTTCACCATGCTCGAGTTCTATCAGGCTTACACCGACTATCAGGGAGTGATGGATCTCACGCAGGAGTTGATCACGCAGGCGGCCAAGGATGTAACTGGGGGATCGAAGACAAAATGGGGCGATGAGGAGATCGACTGGGCGAACTGGAAACGAATGACGATGCGGGAGGCGATCATTCATTACTGGCCGGAGACGGCGGGCGCGAAGCCGGAGATGAGCGAGTTTGCGAGCGGGGAGAATTTGGATGCCCTACTCGTAAGAGCTGCAGCTAACATACGGGAAGCACATCTCGGAATCGCTCAAGGCAGGCCGGACAAAACTTCTGCTACGTTCGAACTAATCCGGAAAGAGTTGGCAAAAAGTGGGACTGCGGGTTCGGCCATTGCCAGCCTCTTTGAGGCCGTGGCCGAAGAACACCTGACGCAGCCAACAATCATCTATGAGTTCCCTACCGCGGTTTCGCCGTTGTCGAAGCAGAAGCCGGATGAACCGGACTGGACTGAACGTTGGGAGATTTACGCAGGCAAGATGGAGATCGCCAACGGCTTCAGCGAACTCAACGATCCCGAGGACCAGCGCCGGCGTTTTGAGGCGCAATTGCAGGACCGCGAGCGCGGCGACGAAGAAGCCCACCAGATGGACGAAGATTACATTCGCGCGCTGTCGTACGGGATGCCGCCGACCGGAGGCTGTGGCGTGGGCGTCGATCGGTTGTGCATGCTGCTAACCGATTCACACACCATCCGCGATGTGATTCTTTTTCCGGTGATGCGGCCGGAGAAAAGCTTAAACACGGAGGACACTGATGACGCACAGGGAAAACCTTAGGACTTGGGATTGAGCTTCCGGGATTAAGCTTTCCGGTATTAACTTCCACGTACCCTACAATGCACTAGAAGTAGTGCGGCGACATTTCTATACTTTTCTTATTCAGTTTGGACTCAGACGTGGCAGCGTTGCCGTAATGTCCGCCAAGGCGTTGGACATTGGGTCGGCAGCGCTTTGCTTTTTCCAGAGCGGCTTACTTCCCTGAAGTCCGCTGCGGTTCGTAGGCGGGTTTGTCGGGGCTGAAGTTCGTGCCCAAGTAATCGATCAGCGCATCGCGATCGGCGGGATCGACCACCGCGCCCCATTTCGTCATTTTGTCGACTTCCTTCGTCCATGCGGCTTTGCTGAGACGCTGCTGCAGGATGATGCGCGCCTCATGGCACTCCAGACAGGCTGTAGTGGCCTTCGCTTGCATTGGACCGGCGGGCAGATCCGCGGTTACGTTTGCCCCTGCGGGTTTCTGAGCCTGCAGGGAGAACGGCGAGGAGGTCGCGAGAATCAGCAGAGCCAGGGGAGCGAACGTTTTTGCGAGAGGCAAAATGCGACCACAGGGGCTGAAGCCCACGTTGTCTATGATGCTTGACGCGGCGCTGAAGCGCCGCTCTTCCACTTGAGTGCGCACTTGACTGCGCACGTTATTGCGCACCTTCAACGTGTTACGAAACATGGATATTCACCTGATCGACAGCGTTGTAGAGATAGCCGCTGGGATTCCACACTGCGGACGCTGGCTGGGTTCGCCCCTGCGTGTCGGTGGCGCGCGACAAGATGGTGTAGTCGCCGGGCTTGCCGGGCTTCCAATCGTAGCTCCACAGCCGCCAGGCGTAATGGGCGTGGGCGTGGCCGAGTTTGGCCGGAGTCCACGTAGCGCCGGCGTCGGTGGAGACCTCTACCTTCGCGATATCGGCTTCGCCGGCCCAAGCTGCACCGTGCACGGCCACTTTGCCTGCGTTGAGGCTGGCACCGTCACTGGGTCCGGAAATCACTGACTTCACGCTTAGCGCGGTCAGCGGATGTGTGTCTTCGGGCTTCACGGCATCGCCCGGCTTCACCGGCTGGTTCGGCAGGCGGTAACCGGGGCTCATGAAATTGCCGACAAATTCCGCATCGAGCAATTTTATTTCCGTGAGCCACTTGCACGAGGCCGCGCCAATCCAGCCGGGGACCAGAGCGCGCGCCGGAAAACCGTGATGCTTGGTGAGCGGCGCTCCGTTCATGTGCGTGGCGATCAACGTATCGGCGTCGAGAGCCTTCTCGACCGGGATGCTGCGAATGAACGGAGGAACTTTGCCGGGAACTTCGTCGAGTCCGCGGAACATTACGTGTTTGCCCGTGGCTTTCACTCCCGCGCGTTGCAATACATCGCGCAAGCGCGGGCCGGAAAACCTGGCGGTGCTCACCGCGCCTTTGCCCCACTGAATGCCGGGCACCTGGGGACGATGCAGGCTGCGGCCGTTGCCGGCGCACTCAAGCGTGTTGACGACCGAATGGGTCTCGAGCCTGGAGAGCTCGGCCAGACTCAGCGTAAGCGGCTTCTCCACTTCGCCGCCAATCGAGAGACGCCAGTCCCTGGCATCGAGTTCGCTCGGTTCGTGCATGTGATTACGTACGAAGAAGTGGGACACCGGGGTGAGCCAGGTATTGAAATATTCGACCGGAGTTTCGAGATCGACGAAGCGGAATGAGCGGAGAATCATGCCGTCTTCACCCGGCACATTCACGGACTGTCCCTGCGGGAGAGCCCAGGTGAGCACGGACGGCGCTGCGGCTGCCGCGAGCGCCGCGCCTGACATTTGCTTGAGGAAGTTACGTCTGGAGTTCATAATTCTTGCAAATCTTGCCTTGCGATCGCGCACAGGATGGCGTCGGATGCCGCGCGAGTTCACTTTTGTCCGCCGACCACTACCATGGGAACTACAGTGCTCTTCTCTTTCTTCTTTGCTGTGCGCTTGCCCTTGCCCGCCCGTGGATTCGGTTCGGCGATCAGGTCGGCCAGGGTCGTGTGTTCCAGAATGTTGGCCGCGGCGTCGCGGACGTCGAGAAACAGTTGATAAAGGGCGCGATGCGGGAGATCGCGGTCGATGAGGGTGCGCAATTGTTCGGCGTCGCCGAAGGGCGCCAGCGGACCATCGATCAGACGCATGATCTCACTCAAGCGGATGTTGGCTGGATCGCGGCGCAACTGATAGCCGCCTTTGGCTCCGCGCACACTTTCGACCATGCGCGCGTTCTTCAGTTCGAGCAGGATCAGTTCCAGGAACTTTTCCGGGAGATTCTCCTCATACGCCACTTCGCGTATTTTGATGGCTCCCTGGTTGTAATGGCGGGCGAGCATCATCATCGCCTGCAGAGCGTAAAGTCCCTTTTGAGAGATTTTCATAATCGGTAATTATGCCATAAAGCCCACTTCACTAATGGACTTTATTGGAGTTTTACAAGCAATTGACGGTCCGTTCTTCGTGACGCAGGAGGGACGATTCGCGCTTTGTTTTCAGCACTTGCAGAAATCCTCACCAGGCCGGAATGGGGGAGATGTGCACTCCATTGCGGTTACCAAGTCAACCTCGCAAGTTGGGAGCGGTTACGCTCAGAAAGCGAATTACAGCTCGTGCACGAGGCGCAGTACTTGAAGCGTGATGTTATCCGGCCCGCCGCGTTCTCGAGCCAACTTCACCAAAGCGGCACAGCATTCCGCCGGGGCGTTACGGTTCACCGCGGTCTCCAGTTCCCGATCGCTCACCACACCCCAAAGGCCGTCGGTGCACAGCAGTAGCTCGTCGCCGTCTTGCAAGGCCAGGCTTTGTTCGGCGCCATCCACGGCCACGTTCATTCCCGCGCCGAGAGCGGCGGTCAGGATGTGGCGCTGCGGGTGCTTTTCGGCATCCTCGGCGCGCACGATACCGTTCTCCACCAGCCTGCCCACATAGGAATGATCGCGCGTCAAACGCAAGATGTGCGCATCGCGGACCAGGTAGAGGCGGCTGTCTCCGACGTGGGCAAAATAAAGCTGTCGCCCGCGGAGAACGACCGCGGTGCAGGTGGTCCCCATGCCATGGAACGCGGGATACTGCTCGGCATACTCTTGAATCCGTGAATGGGCTGCGGCAAACGACTCAACCAGTGCCGCTTGCGGATCGTCGTGAAAGGCCTGATCGTAGACTTCGCGAACCGTCTCAACTGCCAGGCGGCTGGCCTCCTGCCCACCTTCGTGTCCGCCCATACCGTCGGCAATCACCGCTAATCGACCTTTGCGCTGAAATTCCTCCTCGTCGGCTGGCTCCCAATAGAGGTAGGAATCCTCATTGTTTTCGCGCTGGCAGCCCACGTCCGTCAGGCCCGCCACTTCCATGCCGGGTTTCACAGTGATGCAGTCAACAGACACTTCTTCGCTACCTCAACCGTCAGCACGAACACATGAGAGATGACATGCGGGAAGCTCCAGGACCCAGCCGCGCTATGCCCCGGTCATTATAGACAAGAGCCAGTGCAAAAAGACAACGTCAGACTCTAATTCCGGAAAGCGTGACAGCAGAGATAACTCGGAAAAGGAAAAAAGCTGGGACGGACGAGGCTGATACCGAATCCACTTGTGAATCCGTAGCGGTCGTGAGCACTCAACAAGCCGGACTGATCACTTCGTGGATTCTCGGACATTCTTCCACAAGTTATTCGTGCTTAAATCAACCGTGTATCCCAAGACGCGCTTACTGGCTCGCTCCCTTTCGTGTTCTGCCAGAAGCTGTTAGGATAGTTTTGTAACGACGATCTGCTCAGGTTCTTGTCGCCGGTTTATTTGCGGTTCGGCCCGATCGGGAGCAATCCGGTCGTCCGGAGCGGATTGGGCGTTTTATGCAGATCGCGCAAAGCCGCATAAACACTGGTTATTCTGCATATCGTTGATTTGGCGAGTGGGGACGTAGTTCAGTTGGTTAGAACGCTCCTTTCTCACCGTCACAATGCTGTAAGCGCCTTACGAACCAACAACTTACTACAACCAGCATCTGTTCGCCCTGTCACGGTTTCTGCCATTTCCCTGCATTTCCGAAAACGTGTTGTCCGTTCTGTTGAAGTTCCTCAGGTCTTCATCCTCCGAGATCGAAGTGCGTCACGTATGGCGAACAGTTTTCGTCAAGAACTGATCGCCGAACTTTTCGATGAGGAGAGTTAATGGGAATGCCGGAACTCGAAATTTATTCCATGATCGGTGCGGAAGGTTTCGGAAGATTAGTCGCCGCTTTTTATCGACAAGTCCCTCAAGACGACCTTCTGGGGCCAATCTACCCGGCTAGTGATCTTCCAGGGGCCGAGCAGCGCCTCCGAGATTTCCTGATCGGTAGGTTCGGGGGGCCCAGACTTACATTGAACAAAGAGGCCATCCCCGCCTCCGTGCGCGGCATTCGCCTTTTCCCATCAATCAGACTATGCGCGACCGCTGGATGCGGCTCATGGACAATGCGTTGGGGGAAGCTTCGCTGCCAAGCAGTGCCGAAGAAGTCCTTCGGGAATTCTTCAATGAGATGTCGACCTTCATGATCAATCAGTCAGAGGCTAGGATCAGCTAGCGCAAAGCGACGCGGAAAGGCTTCGCATGGCCATATCCACGATATGGGAGACGAATTTATCCGATCTTCTTCGACGCACGTGCGACCAACTCGTCGACTCTTGAAAGCAACAGCTTGAGGATTGGAGACTGGTTGGACTTTCTGTAGCCGAGGACCAGATCGACAGTTGGCACATCTCCCTTGAGAGGGCGGCTCGTTACAGACGCGGGTAGAAAGTTCTGCGCGTAGGCGGGTAACAGTCCCACGCCGCGGGTCGACATTATTAGGGAAATTCCCATGGTGACGTGGTCCGCCTCGTGAGCTGGCGTGATATTGATTCGCGATCGCTTCAGGTAATTATCGATGACCGCACGCAGTACGGGAGCCGTCTGGGACACAATCACGAATGTTTCACCTGCTAGATCCTTTGGGCTGATCGCTTTGAGCGCGGTGAGGCGATGGTCACTCGGCAAAATCACAACCAAAGGCTCCTTTACAAGAAGGCGGAACGCCAGGTCTGGCAGCGCTCGTTCCTTTCGAAGAAAAGCCGCATCGATTTTTCCTTTCGAGAGGCCTTCCGCAAGTAGCGGGGAATATTGACTCGATATCATCACGTCAATGTTCGGCAACTCGTCGCGCAATATCCGCAAGGCTTCGGGCATCCAGGTCAATTCGTGTCCGGTCAGAAAGCCCATCGAGAAGCAAGGCTTGACGGGATGAACTGCCCGGCGTGCAGCTTCGGCCGCGGCGTCAACCTGCAATAGAACTCCGCGCGCGTGATCGAGAAAGGCTCGACCCGCCAGTGTCAGAGCGACGCCACGAGCTGTGCGCGTCAGGAGTTGGGCGCCAATTTCCTCCTCAAGGTCTCGAAGCTGGCGGCTGAGTGAAGGCTGCGAGGTGTGCAACTTGGATTTTGCCGCCAGGCTCAGACTCTCGGTTTCAGCGACCGCAACGAAATAACGCAGGTGTCGTAATTCCATTTCCAGTACCCATGCTTGTGAAGCATTGCCACCAAGCCTAACAAAGTATGCCTCAAGTGCGCTACTACTGGCGACTTGGGTAATCCAATGAGGTGATTGGATGCCTTGGGCGAGCGACAAGAGTTGACTCATGCCTGATAAGCATATGTCTAATTCGAGGAGATGGATTATGTCAAAGAAATTAGAAGGAAAGATTGCACTCATCACAGGCGGCTCGCGCGGCATTGGAGCTGCAATCGCTAAGCGTCTGGCTGCGGACGGAGCGAAGGTCGCCATTACATACACGAAAGGTGCCGACGCGGCTTCGGCCGTCGTCAAAGCGATTGAACGCGCGGGCGGAAAGGCGATCGCGATTCAGGCCGACGCTGCGGACGCCGACGCCGGCAAAGCCGCAGTCGAAAGAACCGTTGCGACATTTGGTCGGCTCGATGTCCTGGTCAACAATGCTGGTACGGCCATCCCCAAACCGTTCGTGGAGTCCACCCTGGAAGAGATGGATCGCGTGCTCGACATCAACATCCGCGGCGTATTCGTTGCGACGCAGGCGGCGCTGAAGCACATGACTGAGGGTGGTCGCATCATCATGATCGGCTCGGCGGTGGGCGAGCGTGCCGTTGCGCCGGGACTTGTGCCCTACGCGGCCACGAAGGGGGCCGTCAAGATGTTCACGCAGGCATTATCCAGAGAAGTTGGGAGCCGGGGCATCACGGTGAACAACATCCAGCCGGGTCCGATCGACACGGAGTTAAATCCTGCCTCGGGTGATTGGGCGGTACCGCAGAAGGCCGCCACCGCGCTCGACCGCTATGGGCATGTTGAGGAGATCGCCGCAATGGCAGCGTTTCTCGCGGGTTCGGAATCCTCCTACATCACGGGGGCGAATCTTACCGTGGATGGCGGAATGAACGCCTGAATCGGTGCATGCATGCAAGAATCGTCTTATCCGTCAACTGACAGGTACGGGAGGGGCAATGTTCACGCTTCAAGACAAAACAGCACTGGTCACAGGGGCCTCACGCGGCATCGGGCGCGCAACGGCAGCGGCACTAGCTAGGGCCGGGGCTCACGTCCTGGTTCACTATGGCCGCTCCGCGCAGGAAGCGGAATCTCTCGTTTCCGAGATCCAAGCGAAAGGCGGGCGCGCAGAGGCGATCTCGGCGGATTTAGGAACCCCGAACGGTGCTGCGCTGCTGGCAAAACAGGCGCGCGCAATCGTCGGCGATCGATTGGATGTGCTTGTGCTCAACGCCGGAATCAGCAAGGCGGCACGCCTTGCGGATTATGCGGTAGAGGATTTTGACAACCTCTTCGCGACAAATGTCCGAAGTCCGTTCTTTCTGGTGCAGCAACTGTTGCCCATTTTAGGCGACGGCTCGAACTTAGTTGTGATCTCTTCGATCGGGGCCCACGCCGTCGTTGGCAAGCCAGGCGTGGACAGCCCCTCGATCCTTGCCTATGCCTCGACCAAAGGAGCACTAGAGACTTTGGTCAAGAACTGGGCTGCCATTCTTGGGCCGCAAGGCATTCGCGTCAATGCAGTCGCGCCCGGTGTGATTGACACGGACATGTCGAACTTTACGAAGACTGAAGCGGGTCGCGAGGTCACGTTGGGGATGCAGGCATTGAAGCGAATTGGCAAACCTGAAGATGTCGCCGACGTAGTCGCTTTTGTAGCGTCCGATGGGGCGCGCTGGATCACAGGTGCGAGCATTCCAGTGGACGGCGGCTCGAAGCTGTAATTAACAACGTGAGGAGCGCAATGGAGACAAAGACGAGCAAAGGCAAGGAGATCAAGATTCCTGGACCGGACCATCCTATTCACAAGTCATTCGTTCGGCAAGTTTCGCTGTTTCTCGATTCAGAAGGCATCAGCTGAAGACTTCGGTAGCATTGGTAAGCCGGATGAGATCGCCAAAGCAGTAGTATTTCTCGCATCTGCTAATGCGAGCTACGTGACGGGGGCGGAGTTGTTTGCACGGATATCGAAAAAGCTTTTTCTGGTGGAATGTGCGGAGTGGGTCCAGGAAAGCCGTTCGGCATTCGCATGCGGGTCAGCGCAACCTGCGAGTTCCCCTTGGAACCAAACACAAGTGAGGAAGACTCCAGCAGAGAAAAATGCTCCGCCAATCTTTTTCCAAACATGCCTTGAAGCATATGTTCTGCCTCGCACCGCACTAGAACTTACCGTTGCTATTTTTCCATTGATCGCGAG
>Ga0302325_10001666_pt1 | contig 55931 bp, 48 predicted proteins | sample Palsa_T0_2_FD_201948 | JGI IMG/M metagenome (GOLD analysis project Ga0302325, IMG submission 201948) | Peat permafrost microbial communities from Stordalen Mire near Abisko, Sweden - Palsa_T0_2 | ecosystem: Environmental > Terrestrial > Soil > Palsa > Peat permafrost | place: Sweden: Abisko... | reverse complement strand
CTCGACCTGGTGCCCAAGGACATGGCGCGCTCGTACAAGCTCGCGCCGATCTGCAAGCTCGGGAACAAGCTCTTCGTGGCGATGGCCGACCCGCTGAACGTGCTGGCGCTCGACGACCTGCGCCAGCGCACGAAGCTCGAGATCATTCCGATGATCACCACGGAGCGCAGCGTCACCGAGGCGCTGAGCGGCGTCTCCAGCGCCGGCGCGGCCATGGAGCAAGTGCTGAAGGATGCGGCCAGCCAGGCGGACAGCGTCGAGGAAGTCAAGCAGAGGCGGGAGGATATCGACCTCGATCGGCTCGCCGTGGAAAGCGAAGACGCGCCCGTCGTGAAGATCGTCAACCTGATCCTGGTGCAGGCACTGAAGGAAAAGGCCTCGGATATTCACATCGAACCCTTCGAGAAACAGCTCAAGTTGCGCTACCGCGTGGATGGTTCGCTCATCGAAGCCAGTTCGCCGCCCAAGGCGCTGCAACTGCCGATCGCTTCGCGCATCAAGATTCTCGCCGGGCTGGATATCGCCGAGCGGCGCCTGCCGCAGGACGGACGCTTCCGCATTCGGGTCTCCGGCAAGGAAGTCGACCTCCGTATTTCCGTGCTGCCGACAACCTACGGAGAAAAGATCGTCATCCGTTTGCTCGACAAAGGCGCCCTCTCCGGTTCGGTCGACCAACTCGGCATGGATGAATACACGCTCGGCGTTTTCAAGAAGGCGGTCGATGCGCCGCACGGGATGATCCTGGTCACGGGCCCGACTGGTTCCGGCAAGACGACCACGCTCTATTCGGTGCTCAGCGAGCTGAACAGTCCCGAATACAACATCGTCACCGTCGAGGACCCCATTGAATATCAGCTCGCGGGCATCAACCAGGTGGCGGTCAAGGCGGAGATCGGGCTGAGCTTCGCCGACGCGCTGCGTTCCATCCTCCGCCAGGACCCGGACATTGTCATGATCGGTGAAATTCGTGACAACGAAACCGCCGACATTGCCGTGAAGGCCGCCCTTACCGGCCACCAGGTGCTCTCGACGCTCCACACCAACGACGCCGCGGGCGCCATTTCGCGTCTTGACGACATGGGCATCGAGCCGTTCCTGATTTCGTCCTCGGTCCTGCTCGCCTGCGCGCAACGTCTCGTGCGCCGCGTCTGCCCAAACTGTCGCGAGGAATTCGTTCCCGAACCCGAATTACTGGGCAAACTCGATATTCAGGACGAGGGCGCTACGTTCTATCACGGAGCCGGTTGCGACCGGTGCAAGCGGCGTGGCTACGTCGGCCGGGCCGCCATTATCGAGGTCCTCCCCGTCTCGGAAACCATTCGGCGTTTGATCATTAAGCGCGCCTCCGCCGCGGTCATCAAGAACCAGGCGGTGAGTGAAGGAATGAAGACTCTGCGCATGGTCGGGATTGACAAAGCCCGAGAGGGCATTACGACGTTGGAGGAAGTTCTGCGGGTCACCGCGGAAGACCACTAACGTCCCCATGGGGTTATTCGACCATCTTTTTAAAACCAAATCATCGCCCGGAGAGGAGAAGCTCGTGGAGGCTCCGCACGAGGCGGGCGGTGCGGCCAAACACCCTGAGGCACCGGCGCGCACCCCGCTTCCCCAGCGGGCCGATCCCTCGGCATTTCTGCACCCCAAGAATTTCGTTCCGCGGGGTGCGCCTTCGCTGACGCCGGCGCCCCGGCCCGGTGCGAGCTCCGCCGGCAGACCGCCCGAACGGCGAACTGGTTCCAGCGGGCCGACCCCCGCCACAGAGGAGATTGTGCTCACCCTGGGCGACGTCTTGTCGCGGATTCCTACGCACTACCTCAAGGCGGGTGCGCACGATGCGAAGCGGGAACTCCGCTTTAAGATCAACGACCTTTCTTCCGATATCGCGCGTGGCCGGGCGGCCGTGCCTTTATCGCGTATTGCGCAATTGGTGCCGGATATTTTTGTGAAGGAGATCGGACGCGAGGAGGACACGGAGGTCCGGTTGCCGTTGCAAAAGTTGGTCGAACAGATCGGCCTATTGCGTTCACGGCCCAAGTCCGCCGTCGTCGAAAAGGCGGCTCGGCCAGCGGCCCCGGCGGAGGTGGCTCCGCCGCCCCGCGTCGTGGATATCGAGGCGAAGAAAGAAGTGCTGCCGACGCCCGCGGGGACGAGCGCGCCTCCGCCAGCCGCGGAAGAGCCGTACCGCCCGGTGATCAGCCCGCCGCAGGTGCCGGCGATCATCCTCGGGGAACAGGCACTGGCGGGACAAAAGCCTTTCGAATTGAAGCCAGCCGCCGAGCAGACAGGAGCGCCGGTCATCCTTGGGCCATCGCCCACGGGTGAACCAGCGGCTGCCGTACCTGTTGCGGAAGCGCTGGCGCCCGCACCCGCACCTGAATCGCTCCCGGCCACGGCAGCTCCCGTTAGCGCCGAGTCCCCACCGTTACCCGAGGAATCAGCGCGGACGTCGTCAAGCCCGCCAGCCGCACCGGCGATTTCCGAGATTCCGGCAAGCGCACCAGCAGCCGCCGCAGGTGGACCTGGGATCGTCATCGACTGGACGGCGGGAGCGCGGACCGCCGCGGAGGGGGAACCAAAAGCGCCCGAGGCCGTCGTCGAACCTGTCCGCCGTGAATCGGGTCCGGAGAGTCGGAAGCTCGCTCCGCTCGAATCGCCGGAAATCGATCCCGGCGAAGAGAAGATTCAGCTCAGCCTCGCGGCGATTTTGCGCCATTGCCCGCCGGAGATCATCGTCGGCCACTTGCCGCAGGTGGACGATAGCGTGCGCATCACTCTGCCGTTTGCGCCCATTGACCGGCAACTGGTGAAGGGGCAGGTGGAAGTGAGCGCGTTGCGCTTTATCGCTTCCCTCCCGGAAGCGTACCACAAGTACTTCGTGGCCAAAGTCGGGGTGAAAGTTCCCATTCCACTGGAAGAAGTTTTTCAGAATCTCCCGGCGCCCACGCACGGGCTGACACCTGCGCCACCGACGCCCCCGCAGGTGGTGCTCGCGCCGGCGGCTGGGTTTGGAGTCGCCACACCGGAAATTGCCGGCAAGGTCGAGGGCGTCCCGATCGTTCCCGAGGTCTCGGCCGCGGTGCCAATGCCGGCCCAGCCCGAGCCAATGCCTGCAACGGAGGCTGCCGCCGGCGGTGCGTCAACCGCCAGCGCTTCCGCCGTGCGCGGCGCCGCCCGCGAGGAGCAAGCTGCCGCCACCGTCGGCCCAGTGGATGAAGCCGGAATGCCATTTTCGATCTTCCAACCCCGGTCGCTTCCTCCGGAGCCAGATTCCTTGCCGCAGGCGGTGGGCGCTGCTTCCACGACCCCTCTGGCTGGCCCGGAACCGGGTTCGTCGTCGCCTCCGCCGCCACAGATCCAGGGAGCGGAGAGCCCGGCGGTGCCGCCAGCCGCCGCCCCCGACACATTTCCGGACACTTCAGCGGTTGCGGCTTCGGCTGTCGCGTTCCCGCCACAGCCGGAGGCGCCGGCGCCGGTCGTGCCTGAACCTATTTCAGGGACAGACATCCCGGCCCCTGCCGCGCTTGCGCCCGAATCGCACGAAGCGACCGCGAGCACCCCGTCCGAACCCGTGACGGCGACACAGGCGCAGGAGCCGGCCTTGACCTCAGCGCACGGAGAGCCCGGTACCGTGGCTGGCGAAGACGGACCGAAGCTGGTGCTCCAGCGGCCGATCTTCCGCCCGTTTGTTGTTCCGCCGCCGCCAATCTTTGGTTTCGCGCCTCCGGCCGCGGACGCGCCGGAGTCCACGCCAGGCCCCCCCGTCGAGCCCCCGTCGCTGATTTCGAGTTTGACGGAGTCGGCTCCGCCAGCACCCGCGACTGGCGAGTCGGGCATTTTGGCCGCAGGTAGCGAAAGCGCGGCGACGGTGCCACCGATCACGTCCGAGTCGGCGGCGCCTCCTGGCCTCATTGCCCAAGCAAACGAACCACCTCCATTGCCAGTTGCGATCAGCAAATTGGAACCCGGTACCTCAACGCCCGGTGCCGAACTCGACGCGTCACCGTCGTCGGAATTGATCGCTTCGGCGTTGGAGGATGTCGCGCCGGAAACGATTGTCCCCTTTCCCTTGCAGCCCGTTCCGTTTGCCGATTTGGCCGAAACGTTCGCTCACGAGACGACCTACGCGCCGGATCTGGCCGAAGTCGTGCACATCGACGTTCCCAGCCAGGAGGGGGATGCGCCGGCGAAGACGGACCTCGGCCGCCAACTCGGAGCAGCCGATGTTCCGAGCCAGGGAACCGAGGCGCCGTCGACGCCCGTCTCTGGAGAAGTCGACACGGCGAAGCCCGCTGGTGAGCCAGCATTGGAGGGCGTCGCTGCGGCTGAAACGGCGCCCCCTGCCGCCGATCAACCAGCTCCACCGGCGGGACACGCGCCTGCGAAAGTCGTCGAGGTGGCCGCCGCGGCCGCGCTTGGGGCGATCGCCGCCGAAATATTGCCGCACAGCGAGCACCAGGTGGTGTCCGCGCCCGAGCACAAAGAGGCCGTTGCGGAACCGGCCGCACCGCTGCCACCCTCTGAAGAGTCGGAGCGCCAGGCGGAAGCGCCAAGCGTCGACGAGCACTCGGTGATCCCACCCGAGCCGCCGAAGGAAGCCGCCACGGCGGCCCCGGCGGAGCCGGAGCAGCCGCCAACTCCGGACGCACCCACCACGCCGGAACCGGAACCGCCGGCTGCCGCTGTTCCACCGCCGCCGTCGCACTTGCTTTTCCCACTCCCGAAGGTTCCGTCCGAACATGCGCACCTCGAAGTCCTGCCGCCACCTTCCCTTCCGCTGCGCCGCTTCGACCAGGATGCCGTGCAGGCGCTCTTCATGACCGAGGAAACGCTCGATCTGCCGAAGATCAGCCGCCTCGCCGCTTCGCTGCCCGGCGTCTATGCCTGTGTCATTGCCACCCGCGATCAGGCCTGCACCGGCGGTAATTTGCCGGATGGATTTGACCTGGCGGCGCTGCTCGGCCTCGCGCCGCGCGTGGGCGAAGCGGCGGGCCGCATGCCCATCGGCCAGCTCAAGCATTTCACCCTCTACGGCGACGCCTATTCGGTGAGCTTCTTCGAGCGCAACGGGCTGAGCCTTTGCGCGGTGCATCGGCCGCGCTCGTTTGTGCCCGGCGTTCGCGAAAAACTCGTCGCTCTCGCCGACGAACTCTCGCGCTAGCGGACGGCCTTTCCGCGCCCGGCACCCAGGACGTTCGTTACGGAATCGCCGCCCTGCGGACGCTTGTGAAGGATTGACTTTCAAATCCCATTCGGAATGGCTACAACGGCTCGCTGTTTCTCCCCCATGAAACTTTCGCTCCCGCCCATCGCCATATTGATCGCAGCGGCGTGGACCCTCCCCTTCGGTGCGAGGGTCCTGGCCGGTGAGCCACCGACGCCGAAGTTTACCGCGGTCACCCTCGACGACCACATCCAGATTGGTTACGGACTCGCCATCGCCGACGTCGATGGTGATGGCCAGCCGGACATCCTCCTGGCCGACAAGAAACAGTTCGTCTGGTACCGCAATCCCGGCCCAGCCCAGGCCCGCGACCCTGCCGCATGGCACAAATACCTGCTCGCCGAAAACCTGACACCCGAGGACAACGTCTGCATCGCCGCGCAGGACATCGATGGCGGCGGCAAATGCGAGGTCGCGGTGGGTGCCGCGTGGAACCCATCCGACACCGAACACAGTGGGGCGGTCTTCTATCTCATTCCGCCTGCGGACCGCACCCAGCCGTGGACACCGGTGCGTTTTCCCGAAGTCGAGCCGACGACGCATCGGATGAAGTGGATCCGGTTGAACGATCGGAGTTGGGGGCTCGTCGTCCTTCCGCTGCATGGCCGGGGCAACAAGAATGGTGAGGGCGCTCCGGTGAAGGCGCTGCTTTACCGCCCGCCCGCGCCGCTCCATGACCCGAAAGGCGAATGGCGGGCCGAGGTGATTGATCAGTCCATGCACATGACGCATAACTTCCTACCCACCAACGGTGGGGGAGATGGGATGCCGACCGTCTTGATCGCCGGCAAAGAGGGGATCATCCTCCATTCCCGTGATAAAGATGGAGTGTGGCAGGAATCGAATCAGAAAGTCAGCCTCGCACCGGCCGGAGAAGTCCGCGAAAGCCAATCCGCGGGTCCCCTTCACTTCGTGGCCAGCGTCGAGCCGATGCACGGCAACCAGCTTGCGGTTCATGTGCACTACCGGCGTCAAGGTCCGTTGGCGGAGGGTGACGTGACCAGAATCGGCTACCGGGACCAGGTTCTCACGGACCGCCTCGTCGAAGGCCATGCGCTTCAAGTCGGCGACCTGCTTGGAACGGGTGGCGATCAAGTGGTCGTGGGTTGGCGTGGGAAGGCCGGAACCGCCGACAGTTCCATCGGTGTGGCGCTCTGGACGCCGCTGGATCCGACCGGGGAAAAGTGGCGCGAAAGCGTCATCGACCCGGACGGCATGGCTTGCGAGGATCTTCAGATCGCCGACCTCAATGGCGATGGAAAGCTCGAGATTATCGCCTCGGGCCGGCGCACCCATAACGTGAAGATTTATTTCAACGACACCGCGCCAGCGGCTCGATGAGGCCGCCTAACTTGCGCCCAAGCCTTTCGCCAAGGCGGTGACGATCTTCTCGGCGTCGTAGACACAGCCGGCCCAAGTACCGCCACTGGCTTGCTGAAGGGCGGCCCACACACGGGTGTCATCCGGCAGGCTGGGATGAGGCCCAATACCGGGATGGCGCGGGCGGGATGCCAGGATGCCGGCACCCTCATCGGGCGAGAAAGAGCGTCCATCCATACCCGTGAAATTAATTGATCCATCCATGGATATCATATTGATGATCAACGAGATGATATCGTTTTCACGAATTTTTCCTAAAGGCCCTCCGGCCAGCGCTTCCGGTCCGATGTGGCCGACACATGCCCCGGTGGATACACCGGAGAATCGGGCATCGGTCAAAAGAGCGACATGCTTGCCAAATGGCTGAGCTTTTAGGGCACTGGTCACCTGATAGGTCTCTTCCATTCCCGTGCCGAGCGGCCCGATTCCGGCCAGGACCATGACGTCCCCGGCCTGGATTCGGCCCTCCCGCAATGCCGCAATCGCGTCCGCTTCTGAAGTAAAAACCCGCGCGGGTCCACTGTGACGATAAATCCCGTCCGAGCCGACAACGCTGGGGTCGATCGCGGTGGCCTTGATGACCGAACCTTCCGGCGCAAGATTGCCGGTCGGAAAGGCCAGGGTGCTGGTCAGGCCGCGTTCCCGGGCCTGTTCCCGGGACATGATGACATCGACAGCGGCGACGCCATCCCGCTCCAGGAGAAGGTCCTGGAACCTTTGACGGCGCGCAGATTTTTCCCACGCATCGAGGTTCTCGTCCAAGGTCACGCCTGTGGCCGTGAGGACTCCGGTATCGAGCAATCCCAGGGCCCGCAAATGCAGCATGACTTCCGGAACCCCTCCCGCGAGGTAGGCACGGACGGTGGGATGATAATTTGGACCGTTCGGGAGGACGTCGACCAAACGGGGTGTCGCGCGATTGACCGCAATCCACTCGTGAACCGTAGGTCGCGGCAATCCTGCGGCGTGGGCGATCGCCGGGATGTGGAGCAGCAGGTTGGTCGAGCCTCCAAAGGCCGCGTGCACCGTCATGGCATTGCGGATGGCGGCGGGCGTCAGCATCTCCCGGATAGGCAGCCCGCGTTCGGCCAGACGGGACACCGCGCGGGCGCTGCGAGTGGCGATTTCCCGCCACACCGCCGAGCCGGAAGGTGCGAGAGCGCTGTGCGGGAGTGCCATGCCCAAGGCCTCTGCGACGACCTGTGAAGTGGCGGCCGTGCCCAGGAACTGGCATCCGCCCCCGGGCGACGCGCAGGCCCGGCAGCCGAGTTCGGAGGCTTCCTTCAGCGAAAGCAGCCCGCGGGAGAAGCGCGCCCCAATGGTCTGCACCGCGCCGGCATCTTCGCCATTGCTTGGTGGAAGGGTGACGCCACCGGGGATGATGATGCAGGGCAGGTCGCGGGAACCGGCGAGTGCCATCATCATGGCTGGCAGCCCTTTGTCACAGGTGGCAACCCCCAGCACGCCCGCGCGGCGCGGCAGGGAGCGGATGAGGCGGCGGAGAACCAGGGCGGCATCATTGCGATACGGCAGCGAATCGAACATGCCCGTGGTGCCTTGTGTGCGGCCATCGCAAGGATCGCTGACTGCGGCGGCGAAAGGCACGGCGCCGAGGGCGCGCAGTTCCCGGGCGGCGGCTTCGACCTGGAGCGAGATCTCCCAGTGCCCGGTGTGAAAGCCCAAAGCGATGGGTTTGCCGTCGGGCGCCCGCAGTCCGCCCGCCGTGCTCAGGATCAGGAACTGGCGATCGTTGGCGCGCTCGGGTTCCCACCCCATGCCGACATTCTGGGTGAGCCCGAAGATGTCGCCGCTGGGAGCGGTGCGAAGGAGATCTTCGGTGAGCGGCAGCGCTCCCGCCGGGCCCGGCGCGCGGGTGCGAAGTTCGTAAATCGAAGGGTCGTCGGGGAAGAGTGCGTCGCCGGGCATTTGAATCATGGTAGCGGAATGAAGTTTGCGGCCTGGGGAAGCCGCTAAGAGTTGTGGTCGAGCCGGTGCCGCCAGTAGCCGGGTTCGCGGCGGCAATGCATCACCGCGATGATCAGAATGTAACCCTCAGGTTCAACAGTGTAGAGGATCGCATACGGAAATACCCGCGTCAGGCAACGGCGCACGTCTTCCTCAAATATCCGCCAGCGTTCGGGAGCTTCGGCGATGTGCCGGATTGCGTTTTCGATGGCGGCTACGAAGCGCGCCTCCAGCCCTTCCTGGCAGTTAGCGTAATAATGTGCAGCAGTCTCGAACTCCTCAAGCGCCTCGGGGTGAAACTCATGCCTCATCCCTTGCGGCGCGACGCGAGCGATTCGCGAACGCGCGCCATGGCTTCTTCGCCAGGAATTGTCTTCACCCGCCCGCTTCGGACATCGTCGCGGCGGCGTTTGGCCTCGGCGGCCCAGAGTTGGTGGATTTGGTCATCCTCTGCCGGATCCAAGCTTTCGACGAGACGGTCGGCGAGAAGCGCCCTGGCATCGCTCGGAAGGGAAAGCACTTCTTCGGTGAGTTGCTCGACTGTCATCTTGTGAGAATATCGCGCGTCGCGCGAATTCTCAATGCCTTTGGTGATGTCTACGGCCGGCAGAACCAGCCGAACTCCATCCAGCGGGCGAACCATTCCTGGATGCGCGTGGCACTTTGCTGCGGTAATTCCTTGCTCCCGGCAAACGGGGTGGCGCAGGCGTCTTCGAGGGTCGCGCCGGCACGGAGCGCGAGGAGGAGGCGGTAGGCTTCCGGATCGAGGCGCTTGTAGTAGACGGAAAAATTGATGCGGTGGACCGCCAGATGAATCGGGGTGCGGCTCCGGCGCACGGTAATGGTCTTGCGCCGGCGGGTGTGGGTGGCAGACACGGCATTGCTGACAGCGGCGATTTCGGTGCGCTTGAGGGAGCGCATCAGTTCATCAACGGGGTGATGCAGTTCGAGCAGTGAGATGTACGGCTGGAGGCCGAGGCGCAGGCGATCGGGAGGCGTTTTGGCGATCTGTCTGGCCGTGAGAACGGGCTTTTCGGGATCGTCGAAGGCCAGCACGCGCGCCCATTCGACGCGGGCCACGTCGAGGGCAAGCTCGCGGCGGGGATGGGTGAGCGCGGGGTTGGCTTCGAGGAACGAGATGAGGTGCGCGCCGATGTTGCGGAGGTTCCAGGAGTGGGAGCCGCACGCTTCGAGATAGGCGACCGCGAGGCGGTCGAATTTGCGTTCGCCGAGGATCGCCCGGAGGCCGCGGAAGTCTTCCGCGAAGGCGCCGAGGAGACGCCACCAGTACTGCTGGTTGTAAATCTGCAGGCGCTCGAAGGCGGTGAGGCGGTCGTTGGGTTTGATGAAACGCTCGGCGACCGCGGCGCTGGCGGATTGCATCCCTTCGTTGCGAGTGAGGGGTCGGAAAAGAGTGCCGGTGATGGCGCGCTGGAATTCGGCGAGGGAAGATTCGGCGGGCACGAATTTGAAGCTCGGGTTCGGAGTTGGGGAGGTAGGGAGCACTGGCCTTAGTGCGCCGCATGCCGCGAAGCGCGAGCTGGCGGACGGCTGGGCCGGCGTTCCCTACCCCGGACGGTGGAACGAAACGCGCCCTTACGCGGCGATGGTGGCGGCATGGGGGAGAAAGTCGTTGGCCTTGAGGGCTTCGGCGTGGACTTCGTCGAAGGAAGGGATCCGGTCGTCCCATTCAAGGAGTGTGGCGGTGCGGCCAATGCGCGCCATGGCCCTGGCGTAGATTTTCCAGACAGGGTCGAGAACCGGGTGGTCGTGCGTGTCGAGGATGTAGCGCTGATATTTGGTGTGGCCGGCGATGTGAATTTGGGCGACGCGCCCGGAAGGCACGGCGTCGAGATAGACGTACGGATTGAAGCCGTGGTTTTTCGAGGAGACGTAAATATTGTTCACGTCGAGCAGAATGCCGCAGTCAGCGTGCTCGACGACTTCGCTGAGGAATTCCCACTCGGTCATTTCCGAGGCGTGAAACTCGGCGTAGCTGCTGACGTTCTCGACCGCGACCGGTATGCCGACGGTGTCGCGGACCTCGCGGATGTTGCGCGCGGTCCATTCCACGGCCTCCCAGGTGTACGGCATGGGAAGCAGATCGTGGGTGAAGCGGCCATCGACGCTGCCCCAGCAGAGATGATCGCTCAGCCATGGCGTCCCGGTGCGTTTGACGAGACGCTTGAGGCGCCGGAGGTGGTCGCGATTGGGCCGGGCGGCGTTGCCGAAATACATGGAAACGCCATGCTGAACGACGCGATACTGCTCAAGGATCCGGTCAAGCACGTGGAGCGGACGACCGCCATCGACCATGTAATTCTCCGAGATGATTTCAAACCAATCGACGACCGGTTTTCTCTCCAGGATGTGCTCGTAATGTGGAATCCGCAGTCCGATGCCAATCCCGTATTCGGTGTGGGCGTTGAAGCGGTTGGCAGGCATAGGGAGATTTAGGATTTAACATTAAACATTTGGCATTTGGAGCTGCCGCGAACGCGACGGGCGCGGCGGGGCAAAATGCTAAATGTTAAATTCCAAATGATCGATGAAATGCGGGGCTCCGGCCGCGGACGACCGGAGCCCCGGAGAGGATGAGTCGAGCTTAGACTTTCACCGGCTTGCCATCCTTGACGGCGCAGCCGCCCTTGCCCTTGCAGGAGTTCTTGCCGGCGCAGCCGTTGTCGCCGGTCTTGCAGCCGCCCTTGCCCTTGCAGGAATTCTTGCCCGCGCAGTCGTGGGTCTCGCCCTTGTCCGCGGCGATGACTCCGGCGGAAACCGTGCTGGTCTTCGCCGTCCCATTGGCGGCGTGGAGTTGGGCGGGAAGACCTCCGGCGAGGAGGCCCGCGATGGCGGCGCCGGCGAGCAGCGCTTTGCTGGTGGATTGATTTTTCATGCTAGTAGTTTGGTTTCTGTTTTTTGGTTTCTGGTTTCTGCGCGCGTGGAGCCGCGAGGATCGCGAATCTGCGTGCGCAAAATCTGGGTTTCAGCCTTGTGCGAGCGGTGTGGTGGATTCGGATGCCTTCGCGCCGAAAATTTTGCCGAGCAGACAATCCACCGAGAAGAAGCCCGGTCCAAAAATCAGGACGATCAGCACGGCGAACAAGAATTGGAATTCGGTGGCGTTCAGGAATTTGTCCGGATCGCTGAAGACGGCGCGCAGGGCGTCGTTATCGGCCGTAACATAGGCGACGACGAGGAGGAAGGTGAGCGGGAGGGAAACGAGCCGCGAGGCGAGTCCGACGAGAAGCAGCAGGCCGCCGAAGCACTCGGTGGCGCCCACGACCACGGCGTTCGCCGCCGGAAAAGGGATGTGCAAGCTGGCGAAGAATTCGGTGGGCTGGCTGAGATTGGACAGCTTGCCCTTGCCGGCGAGGAAGAATGACCATCCCCAATAGAGACGCACCATGAGCAGAAAAGGCGATTTCAGCCAGGAGGCGCCGCAAATGAGCCAGGAATACGCCCTGCGGACCGGGACGAGGAAAGAGTTCGTGTTCATGCAATGCTGTTGCTCACGACGACGAACCTCGGCGCCATTTGATTGCGCGGACGGGAAATATTTTCGCTCATGGGGCAAGCGTGGGGAACCAGCGGGAAAGTCATGCTAGGAGAACGTGGAAGAAACGGGAAGAAGGAATTGCGCGTTCGCCGAAGGGTCGTTAAATGGCTCGCGATCAATTCTGCGCAGCCCGCTTCATTTTGGACGCATCCGCCGATTCTCCCAGTTCTACAGACGCCGAACGCTTGCAGAAGGGCTACCGCTATGCGCTGGCCTTGACGCATCATGCGGCGGACGCCGAGGACCTGGTGCACGAAGCGTGGCTGAATCTCTCGCGCCGCTATGGGAAGGTGGAAACGAATGCGTTGCTCTTTACCGCGGTGCGCAACCTCTTCGTCGACCAATGCCGGCGCAAAAAGATCGTGCAGTTCGATTCGCTCGAGGATGCGACGGGTCCGGAATTGGCGACGAACCCGGAGAGCGAGCCCGGAGTGCAGGGGGATCTCGACACCCTTCTCGAGGTCCTTCGACCGGTGGAGCGCGAGGCGCTCTTCTTCCACTACTACGAAGGCCGGACGGCGGAGGAAATCGCGCAATTGACCGGCCAGCCGCGGGGCACGGTCCTGAGCCTGCTCCATCGGTCCATCGCGAAATTGCGCCTGGCCGCGGTGCAAACCGGTGGCAAAAGCCAGTGCAATCAGTGGCTGCTGTTCTTCGTTCCGTTCCTGTAAGACATGCCCGACCTCCGCTCGCAAATTCAAAAGCACTATGAAGCGCAGGGACTGCCTGGCGCGAAGGTGGAAGCCATCCTGGCGGAAGGGCGCGCGGCGGTAGCGGATGGGGAAAAAACCGTGGACCCGGCGAAACGCTGGGTCGGGGTGTGGCGGATGGCGTGGGCGATCGCCGCCGCTTTCGTCGTGCTGGCGGGCCTGGCGACGTGGTGGTCGGTGAGGGGTGGTGGGTCGGTTTCGTACGCTGAGTTTGCCCCGCGGGTGGTCCAGTTTTTCGGAACACCGCCGGAATTGCCGAAGCGGTCGCAGGATCCCGAGGAGCTTCGGGCATGGCTGCTGGCGGAAGGAGCACCGGCGGATTTCCAGATCCCGACTAAGTTGCGGGAGCTGAAGAGCTTTGGCTGCCAGGTTATCGATGTGCATGGGCGGCCCGCGTACCTGACCTGCTTCTGGTCGGCGAAGAAACCGGGTGTCGACGAGGGTTCGCTGGTGCATTTGCTCGTGGCCCGCCGGAGCGATTTCAAGGATGCGCCGGCATCCGGAACTCCGCAGTTTCGGGAGATCGGCGAGTGGAGCTTCGCCGCGTGGACCAACGGAGACGTGATCTACACGATGGCGGCGGCTGCGCCGCTGGAGAAGCTGAAGACGTTTGTGGGCGATGCGCGGGGGCGGGCACGGAGTGTCGTTCTGATCACAGACATTCCGCGGGGCGGCACCCAGTTCGGCGGTTAATTCTCCGCCGTCCTGGCAGACTTCTCCGAATTGGACACGGCCTTCGGCGAGGGCGTTTTGATTTTTTCGAGCTCTCCGAGCAGGCCGGCCTTGGTCAGCGATTCCTGGACGAGCGGCTGCGATTCGCCGGGACGATAGAAAACATAAAGCGGTATGCCCACGGCCCCGTAGCTCTTGAGCAAGCGCGTCACTTCGGGGTCGTCGGTGTTGGTCCAGTCGGCTTTCACAAAGACCACATCCTTCTCGCGAAACTTGGCCTGAATGGCGTCGCTCTTCAGCACGGTCTTTTCGTAGAACTTGCAGTTCGGGCACCAATCGGCGGTGAAATCGATAAAGACAGGAGAACCCGCGGCGCGGGCGTCGGCGATGCGTTGCTCGATGCCGGTATTCGCCGTTTTTGGAGGACTTCCGGTAATCTTCCCATCGAGGAAAATCCAATAGCCGGCAACGGGCAAGGCGATGGCGGCGACTCGCGTGACCCACGAGCCATGCAGACCGAAAAGCCAGGCGGCGAATCCGAGGACGACGAGGAACCAACTCATCGCGGCGACGGCCTCGGGGCCGCGGCCCGCCATCACGCCAAAGAGCCAGGCCGTGATCGCCAGCATGGCGAAACCCATGATTTGTTTCACGCGCTCCATCCACATTCCGGGCTTGGGAAGAAAGCGCATCCACGCCGGCTTCGCCGTGAGCAGGAAATAGGGCAGAGACATCCCGGTGGCGATGGCGATGAAAATGAGGAAGATGACCGGGACGGGCTGGGTGACCGCGTAGCTCAGACTGGCCCCGAGAAATGGCGCGGTGCAGGAGGTGCCCAGGAGCGTGGTGAAAAGGCCATGGAGGAAAGCGCCGCCGTAACCTTCCTTGCTCGAAAGTTCGCCGATGGTGGAAGCGGCGCCTCCGGTCAGCGCGAATTCAAAAACGCCCAGCAGGCTGAGACCAAAGAGGAAGACAAGCGAGATGATGGTGGCGAGGAGATAGGGGTTCTGGAACTGATAGCCCCAGTTGAAAGCGCCCCGCAGATTGGCCATAAGGGCTGCGAGGGTGAGAAAGAAGACGAAGACGCCGGCATTGAAAGCGAGACCCAGACGAAAGACGCGCCCCGGCGCCTCGCCGGCCTGGTTCACGAAGCCGTAGATCTTCAGCGTGATGACCGGCAGCACGCACGGCATGATGTTCATGATCAAGCCGCCGAGGAAGGCGATGAGCAGCTTCCACGGCAGGGAACCGGGTTGCGGCGGAGACGCGGGCGCAACGGGATGAGAAGAAGCCGGAGGGGCGCCTCGCGCCGGGCCGGAATCTTCCGCCGCGATGAGCCAGCCTTCGCGCGGCGCACCTTCCTTGCTCGTGGCGATGACACCACGCCAGGGCAGATTTGCTTTCCCGTCCTCGACGGGGAAGGTAATGGTCCGCGCGCCGTCGGCGGCGATTTCGCCGGCCACCGGATGCCCCGGCTTCACACCGTTGGGCGGCAGCGGGAAAAACTCCACCTTCGTATCTTTGGGCAACCCTTCGACGCGCAGGGAAAACTCGTGGTCCTTGCTCCGGTCCCACTTGACCGCAAAAGGCGGATCGCCCGCCTTCGGGATTTGCGCGCGCCAACTGGTGAAGAGTTCCTTGTTGGCCGGTTGAGCGGCCCCGGAGCTCAATGGGAGAGCGAGGTCGGCGTTGCCCAGTTCGCAACGTTGCGGATCGCACATTTGCCAACTGACTTTTGCCTTGATCGTCAGCGGCCCCGTCGGCAACTGCGATGGTGGCGTGATCTCGGCGAAAAGAAAGGTCTGTCGAAAATAGACGTAGCTGAGCAAATCGCCGTCCGCGACGTGCGCCACCGGGATTGGCCATTGCCATGGACCTGCGCTGAAACCGGGAGGCAGTTCCCAATCGACTTTTGTCGCCAGCCCGATATCGCCGACAAACTGCCAGTAAATGTCCCATCCAGGGTCAACATCGAAACGGACACCTGCGGTAAACGGCTTCCCGGGTTCGATCGCGGTCGTGTCGATCAGGAGCGTCGCCGTGACGGCCCGGACAGTTGCCGACTCCTCATCGGCGCGAGCTGCGCCGGGCCCGCCCAGCCAGCACGCTAGGACGGCCGCAAGACAACAGGCAAGAAGGGCCCGGAATTCCGTGGCGCGTGAGGAAGCGGAAAAGGATGGCATGAGAGCGGAGCGGGTAGGACTCTGACCGTTCATGGGTTGCGCAGGTTCAAAGTGGCTGTGTTCGGCGGTTACGTGGCGCGCGTGGGCGTCGCAGTTCTCCTGGGTCCATGCGGATGCGGATGTAGACGAATAGGACAAAAAGGACTGATCGGATGGATGCGACGGGTAGGGCGACTCAGATGCAGAAACGAAGCGGCCCGACGGTTGATTGCCGCGAACGCTTATTTAGCGGGAGCCATTGGCCACTCGTCGGTCCGGAAGGGCGACGCGGGGAGGCCGGTATTGTTGATGAGGTTGCAATCGGGATCGTCGTCCCAACCATAACGCACGGCGACGGGGTTGGGGACTTTCGGGCTGGAAAGGACAACGTGGTCGCCCTGGATCTCGGCGTCGGCCCAGACAAATTTCCGGTCCTCGCCGGCAATGGCGAAGCCTTTGATTTTGCCGCCGTCCGCGGCCTTCATGTCGTCGCCGTTGCGGAAGGTCAGACGGACTTTGCCATCCTCGGTCTGGAAGCCGCTCGGGAGCGGGCCGGAATATTCCTGATCGCGGTAGTAGACGGTGGCTTCGGCCCAGAGGGCGAGGCGGTGGCCCACCTCCTGTTTGTTCTTCGGATGGATGTCCCCGGATTCGCCGACGTCGATCGCCACGGCCATGCCAGTGTGAGGCACTTCCAGCGTCTCGAGTTGGGCTTCGCGGAGGCGCGCCCATTCGGTGTCCGTCGGCTCCGGATGGCGTTGCATGAAGTTGGCCAACTGGACGTAGAGGAACGGCAAATCCTCGCTTTGCCAGGACGCGCGCCAGCCGTGGATCATGGTCGGGAACAGTTTCTTGTAGAGGTCCGCGGCGCGCGCATTGGCTTCGCCCTGGTACCAGATGACACCGCGGATGGTGTAATCGAGGAGCGGCGCAATCATCCCGTTGAAGAGGCAAGCGGGGCTGCCGTAGGCGTCGCCCCCGCGGGGTGCACGCGGCGGTTTCGGCGCGGTGGCGCCGGGGGCGGGTGGGGTTTTGGTGGCTTCCTTCCAGGCGGCCAATTCCTCATCGTACTTCGCCTTGGCTTGCGGATAACTGGCGACAGCCTGGTCCCAGGAATCGAAGATCGGCTTGAAGGCGGGGTCACGGGTGAGGAGCGATTTCGGCGTCCAATATTCCGCGGGTGTGCCGCCCACGGAACTGTGAATGATGCCGATGGGTTGCTTGAGCGTCTGGTACAAACGGCGGGCGAAAAAATAGCCGACGGCAGAGAAATTCGGCACGGTCTGCGGCGAGCAAACCTCCCATCGCCCCTCGGTGTCTTCGGCGGGTTCCGTTTTCGGAGACCTTTTCACGGTGTACATGCGGATCAGCGGGAAATCGGCGGCTTTGATTTCCTCGGCGGCGTCCTTGCCGCGATTGACGGTGAACTCCATGTTCGATTGGCCCGAAGCGACCCACACTTCGCCGACGGCGACGTTTTTGATGGTGAGGGTATTTTTGCCGGCGACGGTCAATTCGCCGGTGGCGCCGGCGGTGAGACCGTCGAGTTTGACGTTCCATTTGCCGTCGGCGCCGGCGGCGGTCGCGGCGGATTTGCCGGCGAATTTGACGGTCACTTTTTCGCCGGGCTCGGCCCAGCCGAAGACGCCGGCGGGCGTGTCCTGCTGGAGGACCATGTTGTCGGAGATGATCGACGGGAGCTTGACGTCGGCGAAGGTGGTGCCGGTGAGCGCGACGGAGATGAGAAGGAGGGCGCGAAGGCCAGGGGCGAGGTGGGAGTTCATGGCTGGGCTGGGGCGGTTGGGAATGGGGAATTTAAGATGATCCTTCAGCACAGGACAACCAGATCATTCTGCGCGGCCTCGGATAAAATGGGGCTGGAAGGGAAGTTTTCGGCAAGAAGCCGCAAAATCTTCATCCAAGCTGGTGGAACGAACGGCGATACCCATGGTCCGGAAGTCCGGTGGGTGCGTCGTCCCATTCCGACGGCAGTTTCCGGCAATCCAACGAAATCATGACCATGAAATCATCCCCGCGCGCGGTCCTTCGCCGATTGGCGGACGCGTGGTGGATTCCCGCGCACCATTAATATTCTCATGGCCTACAACCCCCCACGGCAACTAAAGCCGCAGCCTAGCTCCGATCCCTTGGAGGTCTCGTTGGTATTTAATGTGCGTCCGTGCGGCACGTGTTCATTTTTCTGGCCGGACGATCCCACGCAACAACCGTATGGCCCCTACACGGCGTACGATTTTGTCTCCAATACCCCCGCGACGGCGCCGGCCCCGGCGGGAGCCAGTTCCTTCCCGTGGTTGACCGGGGTGACCCGACCGCCGGTCTTCCCGAATGCGGAGGTGATGGGCGGATGCCGAAAGGCGCCCATCATGACGCTGGGGATCAACCCAAACCTCACCGCCTTTTTGCCGGGCCAAACCGGCGCCTCGTGGTGCTATCCGGATTTTTCGAATGCCGGGGGCACCGACCCCTGGACGAAGTTCGCGTATTACTACCGCTACCGCTCGACGTGCCAGGAGCACTTCGCTCTCGAACAGATCAATCAGTGGCTGGCAGCGGCGGGCCGGATCGTCGCGGAGGCGGCGGGTGTGGTTGTCGGCGCGGAGCGGACGAGCGAGGCGCCCAGCTACAACATCAAAATCAAGTATGATACGGAGAGCGCTTCCCGGACGATCCCACTGACGAGTACGGTGGGCGAACCTCCGTATGTGCTGCTGTTCAATCCGGAGCCCCCGGCCAACCGTTTCCAAAAGGGTGACATTTTAGCCGCGCGCGTGAACGCGCCGGTGGGCCAGAGCGCCACCGTCTACGCCCAGCAAATCGGGTATTACGAGCAGTTCGTCCCGACGCTCTCACAGTTTGAGGGGTTTTTGCAGGCCAACGGTCATGCCTCCATCACGCTGGCGATGGGAGAGGACGTGGGGCAACTGGACATGGTGGCGTGCGCGTCTCCGCACTGGGGCCCGCAATGGCTCGGGAAAGCGACCGCGGCAGAGAACGCAGTGATCCAAAACTGCGTTTCGACGAACGCCTGGGCGCTCAAGCAACTGGTGCAGACGCGGCCGGCGGTGCTGTTCCTGGTTGGAGAGGCGTCCTACTCGATGTTTCAGAACGCTTTTGGAAAACTCATCACTGCCGATCCACCGCTGCCCGCCACGCCGGAGGACGGGGCTTTCACGTTATTGCGCGCCACAACAGATGCCAGCCATCCGTGCCGCTTCGAGTTCTCCACGACCATCGGTGGAACGGCATATGCCCTGTCGACCCGGCTGGTGGTGTCGCCACATTTTTCGTATAACTCGAACTTCGTCCCACAATTCCGGATTCGGCCGGCCGACTGGCAGAGCTTCGAGCAGCAATATCCGCAGGCGGCGTCCTATCTCCAGCACAATGCGCAGTTCCAATACAGCCCGCCCAACCAGACGTCTCCGCTGGTGGTTATCACCATTCCGCGCTCTTCGGCGGCGGCGCTGGCCGCTTTCCAGCAACAATTCACCGCTGCCGCGGCGCAGTTGATGCCGGCGTACTATGACGCCCATGCGATGATGGAGAGCGTGCTCGAAAATCTCTATCAGGCCGGCCAGCTATCAGTCGTCGCAAACCCCCAGGGCGGAACCTATCTCGCGCGCACGGCGGGACCGTGCGTCTTCTGTGTCAACGCCCACTGGAGTTTTCCGTTGGGGTGCCCGTACGGCAAGCCGGACGAAACAGCGCTGCCGGTTGGCTTTCTCGAACAAGTCGCCCAGGAAATGGTGCAGCAGGGCAAAGTGGAAGCGGCGGCCAGGCACATCATGCCAAGTTTGCGGGCTACGGCCTAGAGCTTGTCATGCACTTTGAGGATGGGGCAACCAGCGCGCAGGGATGGCGCGTCGCCCTTGAAGGAGCGGCGGTTTTCAACCGCCGAGGGCGCTTGCCAAGCGCCCCTCCAAGGACGCCGTCCCATTCGACAGGCTCAGGGCATGCCCACGGCGTCCCTACCCACAACAAGTGCATGACACGCTCCAGGTTCCGACGCTCACTTAGGCGTGGGGCTTGCTAACGGCATGGCGGTTGATTGGGCGCTGTCGCGCGCGGTCTTCTCACCGCGCTCGGAGCGCGCGATCCACCAACGCTCGTGGATTGGCGCTGACTGACGCTATTTTTGGAGTAGAGTGCACGTCCGTTCGTGCCAGTCACGGGCCTATCATCGTATAGCTGAGCGCGTGATTCTTGAATGGCGGCAATATCTTCTCCTCTCGCTCGCCGGCGCGGCGGCGGGATTCATTGATGCCATCACCGGCGGTGGGGGACTGATTACACTGCCGGCGCTGGTATGGGTGGGGCTGCCGCCGCAGATTGCGCTTGGGACAAACAAGCTGCAGTCCTCTTGCGGAACGCTTCTCGCCGTCACGCGCTACGCGAAGGCGGGAATCATCCAGTGGCACGGCTTGCGGTTGGCGATGGCGATCACCTTCACCGCCGCGGTGGCGGGCGCATGGGCGGTCGCAGTGATGAACCCCGCAGTGCTGCGCCGGGTGGTGCCTGCGCTGCTCGTCGCAACCGCAATCTACACGGCGCTCAATCGGAATCTCGGGGTGCATCCGCGCGCGGCGCGAATCGGATGGGGAGCATTTGCCCTCCTCTTTGGAACGGTGCTGGGTTTTTACGACGGATTTTTCGGGCCGGGTGTGGGTTCTTTCTGGATGCTCGCGTGTGTGCTGACGCACGGCCAAAGCCTCCGCGAGGCGACGGGCACGACAAAGGCGCTGAATCTGGCGAGCAACATCGCCGCCTTGATCACGTTTGCTTTCGCCAAGTGCCTCCGTTTCGACGTGGGTGCGGCGATGATCGCCGGGCAACTCGTCGGCGCACGTCTCGGCAGCGGCCTGGTGATCACGCACGGCGTGCGAATCATCCGCCCATTGTTCATCGCCGTGGCCCTGGCGCTGGCACTGCGGCTCACCTGGCAGGCGTTTTTTGGGTGAATTAGGAGGGCAGCGGACGGGAATGCCCGCTCTCCGTTCGTGCGTTGACGATCGGCAAGGATTCGGGTTGCATCAGCCTCCCGAACGCCTATGAGCTTTTCGGAAACGCCGCCGGCCGGCAATTTTGACGAAACCAACTTCCCGGTTAGCCAGGCGGAGCGCGATTCGGTCCGGGAGGTTCTGGAGGCCAACCGCGGCTATGTGGAGAATTTTGGCGACAAGGCCAGGCTGGTCGGGGCGCCGCGCCGCCGGATGGCGATCCTGACGTGCATGGATGCGCGGATGGACCCCGCGAAGTTTTGCGGATTGGGGGAAGGCGACGCGCATGTGATTCGCAATGCGGGCGGTCGCGCGAGCGAGGATGCCATCCGTTCGCTGGTGGTCTCCGGCAAGCTGATGGGCACGACCGATTGGTTTGTCATTCACCACAGCGGCTGTGGGATGCAGGCCTATTCGGATGAAGAAATCCGGCGGATGCTGGGAATCGAGAGCGAAGATGTGCAGCACGCGGCGGCCGAATGGGGGCACGTTTGGAAGAGCGCGCGCACGCCCTCCGACATCGAGTGGATGACCTTCAGCGATCTGGTGCAGAGCATTGTGGAAGATGTGCAGCGGATCCGCACCCATCCACTGGTGCCGGCGTCGGTGGCCATTTACGGCTACATTTACCACATTCATCACGGCACGCTGGAGGCGGTGGCGGAGGCGAATCGGATTGGGGCGCCGCAGGTAGAAGATAGTTGATGATTGATCGTTGATTCGTTCGACTCCGCTCAGGACTGATGGACCTCCGCGCGACCGTCGTTTTGGGCGCTCCGCGGCGGTGTCGAGATTAGGGAGAAAAGGCCAGCGGGTCACATTGATTACGCGACGATTGGAAGGCCATGAGCTCCAAGCGAGACTTGCCTGGCGACGGAAAACGGGACACCGTAACTCCATGAGCACCGTCGCTGAGATTGAGTCCGCCATTGAAAGGCTCCCACAATCCGAATTTCGCGAGCTTTTGGCGTGGATCGAAGAATATCGGGCAATGCTCGGCGCTTCGGACGCGCTTTTCGCACTCTACGACGGAGAGGAAGAAAGCCGTGCCAAAGGCTGAACGGGGAGAGATTTGGATGGCGGACCTTGGCATGGTGGCCAAGGTGCGCCCGGTCCTAGTTCTCAGCGTTGCTTATCATGAGAAAGAGAGGGCGGTGGTGACCTATGTGCTCCGTACCACGGCCATTCGGGGGACGCAATACGAAGTTCGGCATTCGGGTCGCGGAATGCCTCCCGGTGCTTTTGACGCCCAGGGAATTGCTTCGATTCCCGATGTAAAGCTCGATCGTTGCTTGGACACGGTGGATGCCGAAACCCTGGTCAAAGTGGAGGGAGCGGTCCGTGCTTGGCTGGCTCTTTAATTAATTTCCGAGGAAGGTGGCGCCTTGGGCTTCGACGCGGAAGATTTCGGGGAGCGCTTTGGCGTCGAACTGCACGGCGATGGTGTGCGGGCCGGCAGTGAGGTCCGGGGTGGGATTTGGCTCGGAGGCGATGGCGAGGGGCTGACCGTCGAGCCAGGCTTTGCTCACACCGGTGAGGTCGAGACGCGTCTTGCCGGCGGCGGCGAGTTGAAACTGCGCGGTGGCGATGATGGTGTCGCCGGGAATGTTCAGCGGTGCGAGCGAGGCGGCGAATTGTTCGCGTGGAAGGCGGCCGTCGACGAGGGTGTAGAGGGGCGGTTGCTGATCGAGCTTGTCCGCACGCCCGGCCTCGGCGGTCTGCGCGCCGGGATAGACGTGCCAGAGGCGGGCGACGCTGCCTTTGCTGGCGTCGAAGGGGCCGGGGCGTCCGAGCTGGCTGAGGAAAGCGAAGAGGCTGCGTTTCTCGACGAAGCTCAGGGCGTCGGCGAGGCCCGGCGGCATGAGGCTGCCGACGAGGTCGCGTTTGACGATGCTGGCTTTGACGAGGGCGATTTCCGGAACGGGGCCGGGACGGATGAATTGCTCGGTGGCGGTTTCGCGTGTGGGGATGCCAGTGAGTTGGGTGCCGTCCTTCATGGTGTAGGCGAAGGCGTGGAAACCCTCCTTGATCTTGGCGTTGGGATCGAAAACGCTCTCGACGATGTAATCGAGCGGAGCGCTCGCCCCGAGGGTCGAGAGGTCGGGGCCCAGCTTGCCACCGGCGCCGCCGATGGCATGGCATTGGACGCAAGCGAGGTGGCGATAGACCAGTTCGCCTTGGGCCGGGTCGGCGCCACTTTGCACGGCCTTGACCATGCCGGCGATTTCCGCGGCCATGTCGCGTGGCGTGATGGCGGCTTTGCCTCCCACGGCTTCGATGGATTTGACGAGGAAGGCGCCGGCGTGGCCTTTTTCGCGCGCTGCTTTCAAAGCGGCGCTGAGGGTGGACGGGGGGAGATCCTTCGCCCAGGCGGCATCATCGAACTTCGCTTTAATGGCGTCGATGCCGCCCTGGACGCTGAAGAGAGGACGCCACGCCTGGAGCGCCTCGCCTTCGTTTGGCGCGTCGTGCAAAACGGATTGCACCTGCGGGAGGGCGGCCGGGAGTTTCAGGGCGGCGAGCGACGCCAAAGCCGCCCGCCGGATGGCGAAAGGCTGGTTGGGTTCGCAGAGGGTGGCGAGCGTCTTGACCGCTTCGCTCCCGCCGAGCGCGCGCAGGCCGTCGATCGCCGCGAGGCGCAGCGGCATTTTGACCGGCGGATTGATGGCCATGTCCGGCAGTAGATTCAGGGCGTCGGTAGTTTTCCAGTAGCCGGCCAGCCGCAGCAGGCCGGGACGCAGGGCGTCCGGAGCCGCTTGGACGAACTTCTCGAGGGCGAGTTCACCCTCCGGCCGCACTCCGCGATCGCGGGCGGCGGAGGTCAGCGCATCGATGGTCCGCAGGGCGTCGGCTTCGCTGAGATTCGGGATTTTCACCGTGGAGGTGTCCAGGCCGGGACAGCAATCGGGGCCGTAGAAAAGGGTGAGTGCGGCGAAGAGCTTGGTCAATTCATGCGGGCTGCCGGCCCGGCCCACGAGATCGATCCACGGGCCTTTGGTAAAATCGAATTTCTCGTTGTCGAGGATTTTCGCCAGGGCCGCTCCGGCCAGCGCGGGATCGACGGCGGTGAGGCCGTATTCGAGCTGTTTTTCGCGGCCTTCCGTTTTCCAAGCGCCGTGGGCAATGGCTTCGGTCCAGGGTTTGGCGAGATCGTTGATGGACTGCCACGCGGCGAAATCGAAGAACGGATCGGCGCCCTCGTTTTTGATGGCGGCGTTGAGGACGAGCGTGGCGCTCTCGGCGGTCGGGATCGCGCCGAGGACGCGCATGGCGCCGAGACGCACGCGCGGATGCGGATGGTCCAGGTAGGCTTCAGCCATGGCCAGGACCTGGGCGCGGAAGGCGTCGCGCTTCGCGGGTTGATCGCGAAAGACGGCTTCCGCGGTGGCGGCCTGCGAGAGCAGCAAGGTCTGCGTTTGGGCGATGCGTTCGCCGGAAAGTCCGGCGATGGAATCGCGGACCTGGGTTGCGGTGACCGGCTCCCTAGGTGGTGTATAGGCGTCCAGGTGCAGGCCGTAGTAGCCGCTGCGGAGGAAATTGAGCTGCGCGTAGCGTTCGGCGTCAGGCTGGCCGCGCAGGAATTCGCGGCTGGCGCTCTCGATTTGCGAGGAGGGTTTCATGGCGAGGACGCGCACGGCCTGTTCACGCTCCCAAAGGTTCAGCGGTGCGCCCGCCTTGGCGAAGAGCGAGAAAAGCGCGTCGACGCTTTTTTTCGTGAGATCCTCCCATTGCATGAGCGGAGCGTCCTTCCTGGTGATGCGCCAGATGCGTCCGTGGATGTGGTCGCGCCGCGGGTCGCGGAAGTCGACTTCGCCGTGGTTGATCACCGGATTGCTCCAGTCGGCGACGTAGAGGGCGCCATCGGGGCCGAGTTTCACGTCGATCGGGCGGAAGGCGACGTCGCTCGTCCGGACGACGTCGGCCAGTTCGTTGGTGGTGTAGCCGGCTTCTGCGATAGGTTTCTCGTTTCTGGTTTCTGGTTTCTGGCTGGCTGGGAGCGGGGTGTTATCTGCGGTTGTGGAGGAACCAGAAACTTGAAACTTGGAACCAGAAACCTCGGGCTTGGCCAGGTCGGTGATGCTGAAGCGGACGATGCGGTGGGCGCGGAAGTCGCAGGTGATGGCGCTGCCCTGCCAGTCAGCGGGAAAGTGGGGCGAATGAATGAGCTCGAGGCTGGCAAACTTCGGATAGGCGCCGGGACTGATGCTCTGCATGGTCCGGCGCGCGCCTTCTGAGGGCGCAAAGATGGTGCCCGGAAAACTCCAGGTGAGACCGGTCGAACCGGCGCCGTCGGTCTGGAAGCTTTGGCCCCATTCGTCGAATTGGTGGCCCCAACTGTTCCAGAGTCCTTTGTCGAAGACTTCCAGTTTCTCGGTACGCGGGTCCCAGGCAAGGACGCCGCCGGCGTTGAGGCGCACCACGCCCCAAGGCGTTTCCGTATGGGTGTGAATATAGATGCTCTGATCCATGTAGAGCCGTCCGTCAGGACCCCACTTGAGCGTGTGCAAGATATGGTGGGTGTCCTCCGTGCCGAAGCCGGAGAGGACGATGTGGCGCTGGTCGGCCTTGCCGGAGCCGGTGGTGTCTTCGAAGTAGAGCAGTTCGGTCGACTGGCCGACGAAACAGCCGTAGCGCTGCGGCAGACCGGGTCTGGTCGGAAGCGGCGTGGGCGCGACGCCAGTGGGGAGCAGGAGGCCATCGGCGAAGACCTTGCTCTGCGTGGCTTTGCCGCTGTGATCCGGATCTCCGAGGATGAGGATTTTGTCGGTGGCTTCGCCGCCCGGTGTGATCATGGGGTAGAGCGCGCTGCTGGCCACCCAGAGGCGGCCCTGCGGGTCCCAATTCATTTCAGTGGGCTTGAAAAGCAGGGGATTCTCCGCCCAGAGCTCGATCTGGAGGCCTTCGTCGAGGGTGAACTCGGGCGTGGGCAAGGGAGCAATGGGTGCGAGATCCTTCACGGCGGGAATGGGTGTGGGCGCGCTCGGCTTGGCGTTCACCTGGTCGGGGGTTCCCGCGCGCTTCAATTCATCGATTTTGGCATCGGCGGCTTCGATGAGCGGATCGAATTCGGGGATTTCCTTGGCGTTCTGTCCCTGCTCGTGTTTGCGGAAGCCGAAGAGGTAGGTGGAATTTGCGGGACGCCAGCGGTGGAAGAAGAGTTCGTTCTTGCGGATGATGGCCCGGTTGAGTTGTGACCAGGTCTGGTAATCTGCCTGGACCTCGGCATTATCCTTTGGAGGCGGCTTGCTTGCGGACCAGTTTAGCGAGCTGGCGACAATATCGTAGAACAGGTATGATGAGCCACCGGCGGTTGGATGGATTCCATTTTCCGTAAACAATTCGTCGCCTCGCTCGAAACCGAACAAATTGACAAACCTTGCTCTGCGCTCCTGGGCGAGTTCCTCGATGGCCTTGGTATACTGCTCGAGGAGTTTGTTGTGCGCGGTTGGGTCGGGGAGGCCGGGTTTGATTTTGCGCAGGTCTTCGTGGCGGATTGGGGAAAGCAGGACGTAACGGACTGCGCCCGGGCCACCCGAAATCTCGTTGATCGCATCCATGAGCTGGGCGAGTTCGCGCTTGAAGCGCGGGGCGGACATCGGCTCGGTGCCGTAGCGGACGGGGTCGGGATTGAGCGTGGGATCCCCGGAGCGGTCGGTCATTTCCTGCAAGCTCGCGGCCATGCCGTAGCCGAGAAAGACGACGGTCGGCTTGACGAGGGCGATCTGCTCCTTGAGCCGCTCGAAACCCGTGGCCACGGGATCGAAGCTGGCCCGCGACCAGCCGAGCGGGGTATCGGCGGAAAAGGCGAGATTGCGGACGATAAAATGGCGGTCAGGGAACGAAACATGGGAAATGGGAAGTAGGAGGGGAAACATCCAACATCCAACACCCAACATCCAACATCCAATTTTTCGGAATCGCGCCGCTGGCCGAACGCGAACCGCTCGGCGTCGGTTCAATTGCGGCTGGTGGGGCGCTTTTCGAAGAAGAAGATCAGGCCCATGCCGGCGATGAAGCCGCCGATGTGGGCGGCGTAGGCCACGCCACTGGATTCAACGCCATGCGCGTTGGCGGCGACGAATTGGAACAAGACCTGGAAGCCGATCCAGATGAGGAGAAAAAGCCAGGCGGGGACTTGCATGATGCGGATGAAAGGCCCGAGAGGAACGATGGCGAGGACGCGCGCCGCCGGAAAGTGCAAGAGGTACGCGCCGAGGACACCGCTGATCGCGCCGCTGGCGCCGACGAGGGGTATCTCGGAGCGCGGGGCCATCGCGGTAAAAGCGAGCGTCGCCGACACCCCGCAAAGCAGGTAGAAAATGAGGTAGCGAAGATGTCCGCAGATTTCCTCGACGCCGTGGCCGAAGACCCAGAGGAACCACATGTTGCCGATGAGGTGCATCCAGCCTCCGTGCATGAACATGCTGGTGAAAACGTGGGTCCAGCCGCTTGGCGCGTGGCTGGTGAGTTCGATCGGCAAAAATCCGGCGCGGTCGACGGATTCTTCGACGCCAAGGTGCATTTGCCACCCCGCAAAGACGTAGGCGTTTACCGCGATGAGGAGCAGGGTGCCGACGGGGAAGCTACGGGTTCGCTGGTCGTCGCGGAGCGGGATCATGGCGGTGGTGGGCTTCGCCGCGGCGTGCCCCGGAGCAGCGGGCCCCTACGTGCCTTTCAGCCCAAGCTTTTTCCAAGCATCGTCGAGGCTCACATTCTTTTCCCAGCGTCGGCCTTGCGAGCGCTCTGAATCTCCAGCAGGTCACGAAGGTCTTCCAGCTCCCGGGCCAATCTCCGAGCCATCGCTTCCACGCGCCGCACCCGCCGTTCCGTTGAATTAGTGGTGACCTTTGCGTTTTTTCCCGTGGCTGGAGGCGTAGGCATGGCGGCGATGAAGGATACGGCGGACGATAATCTGCGAGCCTGCAAGGTCAAACTCCACCAATCACACATCGCAGATCCTGACACCATCTGCCAGGGAAGCAACCTTGTCCTCGCGGGCGGGGATGAATTCCTGGCCGACGAAACCGGTGTAGCCAATGTCGAGCAGGGCGTGCATGAGAGCCGGGTAGTGGAGTTCCTGGGTGTCGTCGATTTCGTTGCGGCCCGGGACGCCGGCGGTGTGAACGTGGGCGATGTAGTCCTTGTCCTGGTGGATCCGGCTGATGACGTCGCCGTGCATGATCTGCACGTGATAAATATCGAAAAGGACCTTGCAACGCGGCGAACCGATCTGGCGGCAGATGTCCACGGTGCGCTCCATCGAGTCGCAGAAATAATCCGGGTGCCCCTTCATCGTGAAATTGACCCGCGAATTGAGCATCTCGATGCAAAGCGTGACCTTTTTCTCCTCGGCGAAGGGGAGGATTTCCTTGAGCCCGGCGATCATGTTGGCGGTGCCCTCTTCGTCGCTCAAGCCGCGCCGGAAGCCGGAGAAAGTGATGACGCGCTCGACGCCGGCGGCGGCGCACTGCTCAATGCGTTCGCGCAATTTGGCGTGGCATTCGGCCCATTCTTCGCGATGGGCGAAGCCCTTGGCAAAACCGTGCGAACCGGCAATGGCGATGGTCATGCCCAGTTCCTTGATGAGAGGCCAGTACTTGGGGTCGATGAGTTCGACGGAGGCCAGGCCGAGATCGGCGCCGTGGTGGACGAGTTCGTCCGGGGGCATGGGATTGAAGCACCACGGGACGACGGATTGCTTGATGTGTCCGTTCTTGACGCGGAAGAGGCCAGTCGCGGCGGAGACCGGGGCGATGAGGGTTTTGTCGGTTTCCAACTGCCGGGCAGGGTTCTGCGCGCGGGCGGTGAGGCCGAGCGCGGCAAAGGCGGCAGTTTTGATGGCAGTGCGACGGGTAGGGGAGGACATACGGCTTGCGCCGAACATCCAACATCCAACATCCAACGTCCAACATCCAATTCCGGAAACGGTCGGCGCTTGAGCGAGGTTCGTGGCGCCTGATGCGCACGACATCGGGTGGCTTCGTGGCCAGGAATCGGGAGCCAGGAGTCGGGAACCGGGAGCCATGTAACTTTGCCGCTTCGGAACTGGTCCGTGGATCTTGGTGGGATCGTTGATCGGTGGGATTTGGCTTGGCGATCTTCCCGGGCTGTTCAGCGTGATTCACCGGTGCTGGGGGTCGCCGGGGTCCCGAAAATTGGATGTTGGATGTTGGATGTTGGATGTTGGATGTTGGATGTTGTCCCCCTTCCTTCCCATGTTTCCCCGCGCTGCTTTTCTCCTGCTCGTCCTGGCCGTTTCCGTTTTCGCCGAGGAAGTGAAGCCGAATATTGTCTTCATTCTCTGCGACGACCTGGGCGTCAACGATCTTTCCTGCTACGGACGCAAGGACCAGCCGACGCCGAATCTCGACCATCTGGCCAGCCAGGGCATGCGCTTTACGACCGCGTATTGTGCGTCGCCGATTTGCTCGGCTTCGCGGGCGGCGATCATGACCGGGAAGGCCCCGGGACGGCTGCACATCACGAATTTTTTACCGGGGCGCCCGGATGCGCCGTCGCAGAAGTTCATCCAGCCGGAGATCGAAGGCCAACTGCCGCTCGAGGAAATGACCATCGCCAAGGCCCTGCGCGGGGCGGGCTATGTCTCGGCGTGCATCGGGAAATGGCATCTGGGTGGTCCCGGATTCCTGCCGACGGACCAGGGATTTGACTTCGCTTTCGCCGGTCATCCCACGACCAAGCCGAGCGCGACGGAAGGCGGGAAGGGAGAGTACGAATTAACCGCCCACGCGGAACAGTGGCTGGAGGAAAACAAAGACAAGCCTTTTTTCCTCTACCTCGCACATAACACGCCGCACGTACCGCTTGGCGCCAAGCCGGAATTGATCGAAAAACACAAGGATGCGTGGAACCCGATCTACGCGGCGATGATCGAGTCGCTGGACGATTGCGTGGGGCGCATCATGGCGAAGGTCGACGCGCTCGGGCTCAGCGACCGGACGATCTTCATCTTCACGAGCGACAATGGCGGGTTGCACGTTTTCGAGACGCCGAACACGCCGTCGACGCACAATGCACCTTATCGCGCGGGCAAAGGGTATTTGGAGGAAGGCGGATTGCGTGAGCCGCTGATCGTGCGCTGGCCGGGCCACATCCGGGCTGGAGTTGTCAATGCCACGCCGGTGGTGCTTTATGATTTCATGCCGACGCTGCTCACGGCGGCCGGGGTGGACGTTGCGCACACGCTCGGCCCCATCGACGGGGTGAATATCCTTCCGCTGTTGACCGGCGGTACGATCCCGGCGCGCACGCTCTACTGGCATTTTCCGAATTACACGAATCAAGGGAGCAAGCCGGCGGGCGCGGTGCGCGACGGCGATTGGAAGATGATCGAGGATGACGAGAGCGGGAACGCGGAACTCTACAACATCGCCGCCGACCCCGGGGAGAAGAACGACCTCGCCAAATCGGAATCGGCGCGCCTCTCGGAAATGATGGGGAAACTGGCGGCGTGGCGAAAGGCGATCGGCGCGCAAATGGGCACTCCGAATCCGAATTTCGACCCGGCGTTTCACAAGCGGCTCTACGAAGACATCGACACCAGCCGGCTGGAAGCGGGACCAAACGCAGCGGAATTGCGGGCCAAGCTTGCCGAGTGGCGCGACGGCATGGACGCGGCGACCAAGGACCACAAAGCGCGCGTGACGCCGGCGAAGGGGGACATTCGACTTTTCGCCAAAGACGCGGCCGTCCACGGAGCGACCGCGCGGTACGAGCCGGTGCCGTACAAGAACACGATCGGCTTCTGGACGAAGCCCGAGGATTGGGTGAGCTGGGATTTCGAGGTGGCCAAGGCGGGCAAATATGAAGTGGAAGTGCAGCAAGGTTGCGGCGGCCCGGGAGGTTCGGAGGTGGCTGTGGAAGTTGGTGGGCAGACCCTGAAATTCACCGTCGACGCCACGGGCCATTTCCAGAATTTCATCCAGCGTGTGATTGGGACCGTCGACTTGGGGGAAGGAAAGCAGACTCTGGCGGTGAAGCCGCAGAACAAAGTCGGAGCGGCGGTGATGGATCTGCGGCGGGTGGTGTTACGGCCGGCGCTATGACGATTGTTTCCCCCGCCGCCCGCTCCGCCTGGATCATCTGCGGCTTGTTTTTCGTCTTTATCCTGCTGGCCATGTTTGGGGTGCTGCACGAGGCGCAACGCATCCGGCACGACCGGGAGCAGACGAAGGCGGTCAACAAGCAGAGTCCGAGCGGGGAGATGGTCTCGATTCCCGCCGGGAAAATGACCATGGGCGCGATCGATGGCGCGCCCGATGAGGAGAAGATGCACGATGTGAAGGTGCGTGGGTTCTGGATGGACAAGACGGAAGTCACCAATGAGCAGTTTGCGCGCTTTGTGAACGAGACGGGCTACATCACCGTGGCCGAGCGGAAGCCGGACCTCGCCGCAGGGACGAGGGCGCCGCCGGAAATGCACGAACCGGGCGCGTGGGTCTTTACGCCGCCGGCGTCACCGGAAACCTCGGGTCAAGTGTGGCGTTATGTGCCGGGGGCGAGCTGGCGGCATCCGCAAGGGCCGCAGTCGAACATTGATGGCCAGGCACAGTATCCGGTGGTGCAGGTGTGTTGGGACGATGCCTTGCGGTTCGCGCAGTGGGCGGGGAAGCGATTGCCGACGGAGGCGGAATGGGAGTACGCGGCGAGGGGCGGGGCGATGCATGCGGCGTATGTCTGGGGAACGGAGCTGAAACCGGGCGGGCGCTGGATGGCGAATGTCTGGCAGGGGCAGTATCCGCTCAAGGACACCGGCGAGGACGGTTTCGCGGGGTTGGCGCCGGTCGGGTCATTCCCGCCGAACCCCTACGGGCTATTGGACATGGCGGGGAATGTCTGGGAGTGGTGCGCCGATTGGTACTCGGCGAACTACTATCAGAAGAGTCCGCATGCCGATCCTCCGGGCCCGGCGGAGAGCTTCGATCCCGACGAACCTGGCGTCCCGAAGCGCGTGGCGCGTGGAGGGTCTTATCTGAGCAGCGAGAACAACGGGGCGGGTTACCGGGTGAGTGCGCGCCGGAATTTTCCGCCGAAGCACGCGGCGTGTGACTTGGGGTTCCGCTGCGCGCGCAGCGAGCCGTGATCGGAGATGGGACGAATGGGACGATGGGATTAAGAAACAGGGTCAGCGCCGCCGGCAGTGCCCTAATTTGAAAATCCACAGGGGCAGGCGTGGGGAAGAGGAAAAGAACCCCCAGTTGACACGGCAAAGGGCAACATTAGGGCTGGTTCGCCGAACACCTGTCGGACATTATTCAACGCATGAGTTGGTCGGCCTTTGATAGCGGAAAGAGCATCGGAGCCTCTGGCTCCGAAGACGGCGTAATCGTGCGAGATGAGCAGCATAGCCACGGCGCCCGTATCACTTTGGAGCGGAACGCCCATACTGCGCCATTCGCCATCACTTGCGGAGTCTACGGCTGGATGTTCCATACGCGTTTTTTTGGCACTGAGGATGAAGCGCGCACAGAGTTTGAATTGATGAGTGCGGAACTCTCAAAGATTCTCGCGATGATCCCGGCGGCATTGGACCCCGAAGTCGATGCCAAGTCCCGTTCCGTTCACGACGCGATTTTCGAGTTCGTAAAGAGATTTCCATGACGCGAACCGCTCCGGGCGCGGCCCCATACTTGCCGCCGTCGCCACGCAGAATGTAATGACCGATACCGCGCGCGCCCGCGGCAATTTCAAATTAGGGCACTACCGCGCAGCCGCCCATCTTGCCTCCCACGGGTTTCGGGGCTATATGTCGACCCCCTTTTTCAATGAAAACGCCACGAGTCACGATCTACGACACCACCCTGCGCGACGGTACGCAAGGGACCGGCATTTCGTTTTCGATGCTCGACAAGATTCGGGTGGCCGAGAAGCTCGACGAGTTCGGCGTGCATTATATCGAAGGGGGCTTTCCCGGGTCGAACCCGAAGGACGCGGAGTTTTTCAACGAGGCGAAGAAACGGCAGTGGAAGACCGCGAAAATCGTGGCGTTCGGGGCGACGCGCCGTGGCCGGATGAAGGTGGAGGATGATCCGCAGTTGCGGATCCTCCTGGGCGCGGAAACGCCCGCGGTGACCATCGTGGGCAAGACCTGGCCGCTCCAGGTGACCGAAGTGCTCGGGGTGAGCCGCGAGGAAAATCTGGCGATGATCGCGGACACGGTGGCATATCTCAAGAAGCACGGGCGCGAAGTGCTCTACGATGCCGAGCATTTCTTCGACAGCTACCGGGATGACCCCAAGTATTCGCTGGCCACGCTGAAGGCGGCGCACGATGCCGGAGCGGATTTGGTAGTGCTTTGCGACACCAACGGCGGTTCATTGCCGGAGGCCGTCGCCGAGGCGACGCGCCAGGCGATTGCCATGCTCGGCGCAAGAACGGTGGGCATCCACACCCACAACGACTCCGGCCTGGGCGTGGCCAATGCGCTCGCCGCCGTGGGCGCCGGCGCGGTCCAGGTGCAGGGGACAATCAATGGTTACGGCGAACGCGTCGGGAATTGCGACCTCGTGACGGTGATCCCGAATCTCCAGTTGAAACTCGGCACGCCGGTGGTGCCGGACCTCGCGCGTTTGCGCGAGCTTTCGCTTTTTGTCGATGAGCTGGCGAACGTGACGCACAATATTCGGGCGCCGTACGTGGGCACTGCGGCGTTTACGCACAAAGGCGGGCAGCACGTGCACGCGGTGCAGAAGCTGGCCAGCAGCTACGAGCACATCGATCCCGCGCTGGTCGGGAACGAACGGAACATCACCATCTCGGACATGTCGGGGCAATCGAACGTGATCGTGAAGGCGGAGAAGCTCGGGTTCAAATTTGCCAAGGGCGCGCCGGAAGTGGCGAAAATCCTGGCCGAAGTGAAGCGGCTCGAGAGCGAAGGCTACGAGTTCGAGGCGGCGGAAGGATCGTTCGAGCTGCTGGTCCGCCGGCAGCTTGGGCTGAGCCGGCCGATGTTTGAATTGCAGGAATATCACTGCTCGTTCCGACGTTCCGGCGAAGGGTGCTGGAACAAATGCGAGGCCACGGTGAAGCTGCGGGTCAACGGCCAGCCGGAATATACGGTGGCCGAGGGCGACGGGCCGGTGAATGCGCTGGATGCCGCGCTGCGCAAAGCCTTGCGGCCGTTCTATCCGGCCATCGACGCGATCCAGCTCGACGATTACAAAGTGCGGATCATCAACGGGCAACAGGGAACCGCCGCGCGGACGCGCGTGCTTATCGACTCGACCGACGGCCACTCGAGCTGGGGCACCGTGGGTGTGTCGGACAACATCATCGAGGCGAGCTGGCTGGCGCTGGTGGACAGCTTTGAGTTCAAGCTCGGCCGCGAGGCGCGGGGGTGACTGGAATCTTAGACGCCCTTAGTAGCCTTTCCCGCGCAGGTCTTCGAAACGGTCGACTTTGAACGTCGAACCGCTGCGGATTAATGGCGAGACATCCATCGGTCCTGGAGGAGGCAGAACGGGGTCGGCCGTGATGACTTCGGTCTCGCGTCCGGCGGTCGTTTGCGGTGCGGGGGTCGGTGAACCGGGTTTGCGTGTCTTCTTGTCGCCGGCCAGGGAAGGGGTGGGGGTCGGAGCAGCGGCGATCGGCGAGAGTGCTTTTGTCCCGTTCTTTGGGGTCGGGGCCTGCAGCGATGCGCCGTCGCCGGCAATCGTCCTGAATAGTTCGGCGGCCAGCTCCGGTGTAGTCGTGGCTGAGTCCGCCGCAACGGCCTCGCTGGCGGTGGATTTCGTCGAAGCTATTTCCGCCGGCTCCGGCGTCGAAGCGGCCGAGGCCGTTGATTTGGAAGGCTTTGTCGCTGGCTCCGGCGTCGGCGTGGGCGGAGCTGAGGCCAGCTCCGCCGGCGGGGACGTTTTTTTCGAGGTATTGTTTGCCAGTTGAGGTGTTGCAGCGGTGGAGGCCGTGGATTTGAAGTGCTTCGCCGCCGGTGCGGGTGTGGGCGTGGATGGGGCCGACGCGAGTTCGGTTGGTGGGGATGTTTTTTTCGCGGGATTGTCCGCTGGTTGCGATGTCGCGGTGGCGGAAGCCATTGCTTTGGAAGGTTTCGTTGCCGGCGCAGACGGGGGCGTGGGCGGAGCCGAGGCCAGCTCCGCCGGCGCGGATCTTTTCTTCGAGGCTTCGTCCGCGGGTGGAGGTGTCGCGGCCGTGGAAGCCACGGATTCAGATGGCTTCGTTGCCGGCGCGGGTGTGGGCACGGATTTCGCAGTGATCATGGCCAGAAACAGTTTTCTTGAGGCAATATCCGCAGGTTCTGGCGTGGCGGGGATGGAAACTGTGGTGGAGTCTGTCGCGGAAACTGTGGTGGACGCCGTGGACTCGGTCGGGAGCCTGGACGCGCCGGTTTTGAATTGCGCCGCGGCCGGAGCCGGGGTCGGAGTCGGGTTCGGCGAGGCGGTCTCGAAGACATTATCCGCGAAAGAGATCCGGGGAGTGTTGGATTCGGGTCCTGGTGACGAGGTCCCGGCGATGGTCTTCTTGCGCTTTGAGGATGGGGATGGCGACGGCGAGGCGGTGACTTGGGCAACCATGGCCGCGACCGTTGACATCTTCGGAATCCTCAGCATTGGCGCTGGGGGCGGCGTGGAGGTCAGGGACACGGTCGGGGAATTCGCGGTCTTTGATGCTTCGTGAGTGACGACCGAGGGAGCCGGGGTTGAAACGGCCGTGACAATTCTGGGAGCGAAAGCAGAGGCCGCGGCGGACCCGGACCCTTGCGGTGGAAGAGGCGAAACCCTGGCGAAAGTCGGGGCGGACCCGGCGTGCGGCACGGCCACGACCGGGGTGTCGACGTGCGGACCGGCGATGATCGGCGGGGCCACCGGGGGATAGGTATTGATCGGGATCTTGACCATGCTGTTGGGATGCGGACAGGTCCGATGTGCGGCGACGAATTCGTTGGGGGTGTAGTAATTGCTGAAATCGCGCAGGAAACTGCTGCGGAACATCCCGATTTCCAGGTTCTTGCGCATCTCGAAGTGGAGGTGCGCCTCGTACATGCCGAAGTTGTTGCCGATGCGGGCGATCTGCTGGCCGCGGTGGACCTGTTCGCCCTCGTGGACGGCGAAGTCCAGGAGGTGGCCGTAGAGGGAATCGACAAATTTCAGCTCGGAACCTTCGTAGTAGGCGTGGCGGAGGATGACGACATTGCCCCAGCCGACGTGGTAATTGCGGGCAAAGGTGACGTAGCCATTGGCCGCGGCGTAGACCGGGTCACCGAGATCGGTGTCGCCGCCGCCCACCCCGTTCCAGTCTTCGCCGAGATGGCCGTTTGGGCGGTAGCCGCGCGCGATGTAATAACCTGAGCCGGTGCCATTTGGCCCGACAGGGAGCTGGAAGCCGTCGGCCGCACGGACCACGGCTGTCTCCTCGGCGCAAAGGGGCAAACTGTTGGCGATGAATGCGATGGCGCACAGGACGGTCAAACGCATGGGTGCACTAACATAGGCGCAGGCCCCGGTCGAGGCAACCTTCATTCGGCCAGGGGCTAGATGCCGAGCCGGAAATGAAGGGTGAGGACGACGGCGGCCGCAGCCAGACAGTAAAAGCCGAAGAGTTTCCACTGGCCGCCTTCCAACCAGCGGGAAAGCCAGATCAGCGCGAGGAGGCCCGCGATGAAGGCGACCACCATCCCCACGAGGCTGGGCGCCAGGAGTTCTTTGAGGGGGAGGTGCGCGCCGGCCTTGTTCGCCTCGAGCAAACGCTTTCCTTCCATGGCGATGATCACGGGCGTCAGGATCACCGCGAGGGCAAAACTGAATTGTTCCGCCTTCTGCCTGGGCACGCCCGTGAGGAGGGCCGTCGAAATCGTCGCTCCCGAGCGGGAGAAACCGCGGAAGGGCAGACAGACACCCTGCACCAGACCGATCGCGCAACTTTGCGTAAAGCGAATTTCGCCCCTTCCGTGGGTTCTCTCGCGGTACAAGCCGGCAAAAATAATGAGGATGCCCACCACGGCCAGGGCCGCGGCGATGAGCAAAGTATTCCCAAAGAGAATCTCGATCTCCGGCCCGCGCTCGCCGTGAGGCACCCCGGATAGGAAAACGTGCTCGATGACCTTTTTCAGCCCCAATCCGACGACACCGGTGCATCCGGTCGCAATGATCGCCTGAAACACGAAACTCATGAACGCCGAACCGGAGGAAAAGTAAGTCTGCCGCCAACTGTTCCAAAAATAGGCGATTACCGCAAACATCGTTCCGGTGTGGAGCATCACCAGGAGCATGGTCATCTCCGGACTCGATGGATCAAGGCCCATCAATTTCTCGGCGACAATGACGTGAGCCGAGCTGGAAACCGGTAAAAGTTCGGCGGCGCCCTGTACGGCCGCCAGGATCAGAATCTGAAGGTAAGTCACGCGTCGAAGGGGAGGACGTTCTAGATGGCAGCGTCGCCGCGTTCTTCCGTGCGAATCCGGATGGCGTCATCGACCGGGAGAATGAAGACCTTGCCGTCGCCGATTTTGCCGGTCCGGGCGGAGCCCACGATCGCTTCGACGGCCTTGCTGATGCGGTCATCCGGCAGGACGAGTTCAAATTTGACCTTGGGAAGAAAATCGACCGTGTATTCGCTCCCGCGGTAAATCTCGGTATGTCCCTTCTGCCGGCCGAAGCCTTTCACCTCGCTGATGGTCATGCCTTCAATGCCGATTTCCGACAGAGCTTCCTTCACGTCCTCCAGTTTGAAGGGCTTGATGATCGCCTCGATTTTTTTCATAGGCGGCAATTGCTAGCGGCTCTTTCTGAATTGGCAAGCACACAGCCATCGGAAAGTGATAAATAACGACCTGGGGTGGGAAAGCACTTGCGGAGCGGTACCGCGCGACGCACATAAGGGAATGCCGCAATTGGGTTCCTGGATCCGGGAATGCGACGATCAGCTCTTCCAGCGTTTTCTCGCTCCGCACCCGGAGGTTACGTTGCACAATGCGCGTCTCGGGCCGGTCGATCCCGCGGCGCTCGACGGCCTGCTGGTCACCGGCGGCCCCGATATCGCGGCTCCGTTTCACCACGTTCCACCGGAAGACGCGAGCCTGATCAAAGATCCAGAACCGGAACGGGATGCGTGGGAATTCGACGCCGTGCGCTCCGCGTACGAGCGCGGGAAGCCGATCCTGGCGATCTGCAAGGGCGTGCAGGTGCTCAACGTGGCCCTCGGCGGAACGCTGCATCTCGACATCCGCGGGCATGACCTGCCGGAGATGAAGTCCCATAATGTCCAGCCGCTGCGTTTCGACCGCGGCGCCCGGCACCGCTTTGCCATGGTCAACAGCTCGCATCACCAGGCGCTGGATCGCGTGGCCGATGCGCTGGAGGTCGAGGCCTGGCATGCCGGGGACGGAATCATCGAGCAGGTGCGGTTGCGCGATTATCCGTGGGGTCTGGGCGTCCAGTACCACCCGGAACGCGACTTGATCTACACGCCTTTGTTTGAGGACTTTCTCGCCCAACTCAAGGCGAACGGATCGTCGTAATGTCGTCCGCGGCGCACTGAGGCCAGTGCGCCCTGCCTCGCCTACGGCACGAGCGCGAAGTAGACGACCGCGCAGCCAATCACGCACACGGCCAGCGCCACCAGGCCGAGTGGCCGCCATTTCGGCACCAGACACCAGAGCAGCAAACCGGTTGCGCACGTGATCAAGAGGAGCACGGCCGTGGCGTCGATGATGAACCGCCAGCCGGCACCGGCGTCGGTGCCGCGGTGCAGATCGGCAAGGCGGCCATTGAACCCGTACGATTCCAACGTCACCTCGGCGTGGCCGTCGGCCCGCTGGATGGTGGCATCGGTGTGGCGTCCCGGCGACTTGAAGGAAATCGCGAGGCTGTCGTCCTCGAACTCAAACGAATCGAGCGCACCGGTTGCCGAGAAATCGCGGCGCAGCTTTTCGACGATGAGGAGTTTGTCCGGCTCTTTGGCCATGGCTTCGGGGATGGCGCCTTCCTTTTTGACGACGTACGGGGTGGCAAAGCCGAACCATTCCTCGTGGTTCAACATGATGCCCGTGACGGAAAAGAAGATGACCGCCAGCAGGCCAAGCATGGAGATATAGATATGGATCGTGCGCGACCACTTTTTGAAGAGCAACCGGCGATGATGGCTGGCGTCGCTTTTCATGATTGCGGCGGACTGTAAGTGAGCGTGGCCTGGCCGAACTCGATGCTCGCGGGAATGGTTCCTTGGGACGGAAGCCGGTTGCAATCGATCTTGCCGGTCTCGATGGAGTGCGAGCCGTGCTGGCGATTGACCTCGAGGACAACGGTGTAAGTTGCCGGAGGGAGTGGCTTGCCCTGGTCGTCGAGGCCGTCCCAAGCCAGCTTGTATTGGCCCGCCGGGCGGGTGGCCTTGGTCACAGTGGCCGCCCATTGCTGGTCCTGCTGCGCGAGTTTCCACCATTCGAGAAGGTCGGGAAGGTAGCGCGGGGCATTGCCCCACACCGCAACCGTGCGCACGCGTTTGCCGTTGGGATCTTCCACCCAGAGCGCCATGTAGGGGCGCCGAATCTGTCTGGCCCCCGGGCCAGTCGGAATTTTCAAGGTGATGGAGATGGAGACCTGGAAATTCGCGGGCCATCCCGCGAGATTGTTCGCCAGCGCCGGAGCGGGAGCCAACGGCTGCTGCTGGGGAATCTCATAGATCGCGAAGCGCGGCGTACGGAACTGCTGGCCATCGAGGCCGACGATGAGGCACTCGGTGTCGGGTACTTCGCGGGCGAGCTTCAGGCCGTCCTCGGGTTTCAAGACGCACAAGGTCGTGGCAAGGGCATTGGCATTGGCGCTGTTGCTGGTGATGACCGTGGCGCTGGCCGCGCCGCTGGCGGGAAAGCCGGTGCGCGGATCGAAGATGTGCGAGTAATGCTTGCCGCCGAAATTGTAGCCGCGTTCGTAGGCCGCGCTCGTCGAGATGGCGCGATTGCTCAATTTCACCTGCGTGAGTGGCGGCGCGTTGTCTTCAGGGTGCATCGGGTTGGCGACGCTGATCGTCCAGGGGATGCCGGGTCCCGGACTGCCGCTGGCAAAGATGTCCCCGCCGATATTCAGGAGGAGGCCCTGGGCCGCGGGTACCTTGGCGCGAGCCGCCACCACCGCTTTGCTGATGATGTATCCTTTGCCCAGCGAATTGATGTCGAGCGTGCCGGTGGTGAGGCGGGTGACGGTGTGCGCAGCGGGGTCGAGCTTCCAGCCCGGCAACTCCAGCGAGCGGACGATCGGGACCAGGGCCGCCGCACTCGGCGGCGTCCCGATTTTCTCCGCCGCTTTCCACATGGCGATGAGCCCCCCGAGGTGGCCGTTGTAGGCGCCCCTGGATTTGACGGTCCACCAGTCATAAAAGCCAAGCACCTCGAGCAATTCGGGTGAGCAAATCACCGGGCCGGTGGCGGCGTTGACCTTGCTGACTTCGCTCGTCGCATCGTAGGTGCTGAGGATTCTTCGCAAGCGCTCGATCTCGTCCAGGATCGCCGTTTCCACGGCGGCGGCCTGTTCGTCGTTCGCCGCCTGGACTTGCAAATCCAGCGACGTGCCAAGGATCGCGTCGTGATGGAAGCGGGAGAGCTGCGGGGCGTCGGCGGCCCATCCCGCGGCGGCGAAGACCAGAAGCGCCAGGAGCACGCCAACCAGCCTGGACCTGGGGAAAAATCCCACCCCACGATCAAAGACGAAGGTGGGGGACGACATCGTCGCCATGGGGCCATACGTGCTTGCACGTGTCAATCGCGCGTAGGTAGGGACGAATGGCCCAGCCTGCCCTGATCCCGCGACTGCGCATCGGCATTAAAATAAGCCGGTAGACTGAAGATTTTAAAACGCAGAAACCGCGGAGGCGCAGAGAGACTATTCAGGACGGGTTGGTTAGATGACGCCCGAGGGCCGGTGTAACGCCGCCTTTTCCGGGAATTCTCTGCGTCTCTGCGTGCTCTGCGTTTTAACTTAATGCTTATGCGCGACTGCGGGACGAATGGGTCCGGGGCGCACTGAGGCCAGTGCGCCCTACCTTGCCTACGGCACCAGGGTAGGGATTTTTGAAAATAGCCCAGCGCATCAGCGCTGGGGCTCCGCCGGTAGTGGCGTGCGAGTCCCGTCAGGGACGGAAGACCGATTCTGTCGTCCCTGACAGGACTCGCTTCCGTCTTTGTTTCGAAACCCACCGCTGAATCGATGGGCTATTCTCGATTTTCAAACACTCCCTAACGATACGTGGAATCAAGCCGCTGCCGGGCCGATGCTTTGGCCCGCGCGCGAGTGGCACTTCGCCCGATTCGTGATTACGATTAGCCATGAATACGATCGATCTCGACCAGCCGACTATCGTCCCACCATCGGAATGGCTCGCCGCCCGCAGAGAGCTGCTGGCAAAAGAGAAGGAACTGACCCGCGCCCGCGATGAAATCAGCCGTTTGCGGCGCAAATTGCCGTGGGTGGAAGTCACCAAGCACTACGTTTTCGAAGGTCCGAATGGAAAGGTGTCCCTTTCGGGTCTTTTCGAACGCCGGAGCCAGCTCATGATTTATCACTTCATGTTCGGCCCGGAATGGGACGAGGGCTGCCAGGGCTGCTCATTCCTCTGCGACCATGTCGACGCCGCCCGGCAGCACTTCGAGCACCACGACCTGTCCTTCGCCGCCGTCTCCCGCGCGCCGTGGGAAAAAATCGCGCCCTTCAAGGAGCGCATGGGCTGGAAATTCAACTGGGTCTCCTCCTTCGGCGCGGATTTCAACTACGACTACCAGGCCACCGCCACGCCCGAGGAAATGGCCAACGGCCGGATGTTATACAACTTCGAAATGACCCGAATTGACAGCGAGGAGCAGCCGGGAGGCAGCGTCTTTTACAAGGATCCCGCCGGCGACATCTTCCACACCTATTCCTTCTACGCCCGCGGGGGTGAGGAATTGCTCGGCGCCTATCACTTTATCGACATGACTCCCAAAGGGCGCCGGGAGAAAGGGCCGCTATCGTGGGTGAGATACCACGATCGCTATTGAGTCACGCTCGGGTGGGGACGCCGCCAGCCGGCCCTGTGCCCGTCGAATGGACCGGCGTCCTCCGAACGACCACCCGCGTTGCAAAGGCGGCGGAGCCTGCCCTGATCCCACGACTGCGGGAGAAGAACCAGCCGCCTGTCGCATCCTCCGGGCTGTTCCGGGGAGCGCACGCGCCCCCGCGTGCCATTTTCGGCGCTCCCGCCGAAAATCTTCCCTCAACGAGCTATTTCATTCGGGTTCACTCGCCGGCCCGGGGCTTCAAGGAGCGGGTCGCCAGATACATGGGAGAATGCCGATTGAGAGGGGTGACTTCGTCCGCCCAGCTGTCCTCGTAGAAGCCGGTGATGAGGAAACCCACGGCCAGTTGTCCGCCGATCTGGGCGTCGAGGGAGTGGCTGAAATTGACCGCTTCGCCGCTCTGAAACCAGCGCTCTTTCGCGACGGGATCGGGGTTGGTGAGGTCGGAATAGGGGAGGCGATATTTTACGATCAGTTGGCCGCTGGCCAGCGCATGGTCGTGATCGAAGAGGAAGAAGAAAGGGTTGATGAAACCGGCGAGCAGCACGCCACCGGGACGGAGCACGCGGAAGCAGTCCGCCCAGACCGGGCGCACGTCTTCGGCGAAGACATTCGAAACGGGATGAAAGATGAGGTCGAAGGTTCCGTCGCGGAGCACTGACAGGTCGGCCATATTGCCGCGGAGGCAGGTCAGCGCGAGCCCTTCGCGGTCCGCGACGAGGCGGTCGCAGGCGAGTTGTTCGTCGGAGAGATCGAAGCTGGTCACGCGCGCGCCCGCGGCGGCGAGGACCGGCGCCTGCTGGCCGCCACCGGAGGCCAGGCAGAGCACGTCGCGCCCGCGCACGTCGCCGAACCAGGCGCGCGGGACGGGGAGGTTTGGCGTGAGGACCAGATCCCAATCGCCGGCGCGGGCCCGCGCGATGGTGGCCTGATCCACCGGGATGCTCCAGCGGCAGCCGTTGCGCGCTTCGCGGTTCCAGTCGGCACGACTGCGTTCGAGGATGTCGATGGGTGGCGGCTCGTCAGGGGAATCCATGGCGCCATGTCTATCCTTTCCGCGGCGCTGGCGTCGATCCTCCCTCGTAAATTGTCCGAACCTGCCCGGGTTCTCGTTCTTTGGTGGATCGCGATCTCCGAGCTTAGACGCCCTTAGCCCGCCCTGAGCCTGTCGAAGGGACGGCAAAATAAACGCGCGCAGCGCCAATTGGCCTGATCCAGGACGCGCCATTCTCGCCAGGGCCAGCAAACCAATAATCGCAAGTACCTTTCTTCAAGTAAGATATGAATAAAAGGCTCCGGAAGTGAAAATTGTTCTTGCCATTTGCCTCGCGAGTCCCAACGACGCGATTCCTATGCCAGACCATCTCCACTCTCACCCGCATCCAGCATCCCAATCCAGCCCCGATCTCCCAATCGAAGCCTGCCCTGAGCCTGCTGAAGGGATCTGCGATCTCCGGTGCACCCTCCACCCCCACCCCCTGGCCGAGTTGTTCCCCCTTATGGAGGGCGACGATCTCGCCGCCCTGGCCGAAAACATTCGCCAATACGGCCTCCAAACCCCGATCACCCTTTACGAGGGCAAAATTCTCGACGGACGCAATCGCTACCGTGCCTGCCAGCTCGCCGCCGTTGAGCCGCGCACCCAGCTCTTCCCCGCCGATCGCGACCCGCTCGCCTTCGTCCTGTCCGTCAACTTGCACCGTCGCCATCTCACCACCAGCCAGCGCGCCTTGCTTGCCGCCAGGATCGCCACCCTCCCGCAAGGCGGCGCCAACAAAAAGCAAACCCTGAATTCAGGGTTTGCTTTTTCCATCGCCCAAGCGGCGGAAAAGCTGGGTGTCGGAATGGATATCGTCCAGAAGGCCAAAACCGTGCTCCAGGATCCGGTCCAGACCCGTGCCGTCGAATCCGGCGAAAGGAGTGTTCACGCCGCCGCCAGCGCGATCAAAGCCGCGCAGGCCCCCAAAGCCGCGCAGGTCTCCGCCAAAGTCCCCCGCGACGCGACGAACTTCGAGGTCCCTGAGGCCTTGCGACCGCTTTGGGACCGCAAATCCGAAGTCGACGCCGTTCTCGTCCACCTCTCCAGGGCCTCCGGCGCTCTCCAGGCTGCGTGCGATGCCAGGGACCCGCTCTTCGCCCCCACTGACTTGTCCGCCGCCCTCACCCACCTCCACGCCGCCTGCCAAAGCGTCTCTCGCTCTGCCCTCTTCGCCGTCTGCGACTCCTGCGACGGCGTCGATGCGGCCAGTTGCTCCATGTGCCAGGGCCGCGGCTTCCTCAACGAGGAAGACTACGCCCGCAACGCCCCTGCCGATGAAACCTCCCCGTCCCCGAACCCAGCCATGTCCACCTGATGCGCCGCCAACAAATCGTCCCTTTCATCAGAGTAAGAGCCCGCGAAAAATCGAAAATCATCAACAAAAATCATCATCACCAACGGCCAAAAAAACCCCGCGAAATTCCAGGATGGGAACGCTTTTGGCACTCCCGGTTGAGAAGTGGGAGAGCCACGGAGGGATTTTAGTTGGAACCACGAAATCCTCGAAATAAACGAAAGAGCCCGCGCGTGAAATTTGTCCTCCCTATGCCACCCCGAAACCTCTTTCCGCTGCTCACCGCTCTCACATTCGTACTTGCGGCGTCGCTGCACGCGGAAGCGCCGGAGGTTCCGAAGCAGACGGAGTCAGATCCGAATCTGCCGCCGAAGGGCGGGAACTGGAGTTTGCGGGAGGCGACGGTCACGGACCCGAGCCTGCCGCGGGTGCTGTTGATTGGGGATTCGATCACGAATAGTTATCTGGAGCCGGTGCGCAAGGCGCTGGCTGGGAAGGCGAACATCGACGCCTGGATTACGCCGACCACGCAGGCGGACAAGACGCTGCCGAAGACGCTCGCCGCGATCCTTGGATGGCAGAAATATGCGGTGATCCATTTCAATCTGGGGTTGCACGGGTGGCAGGCGGGGCGCATCCCGGAGGGGCAGTACGAGCCGCTCACGCAGCAACTGGTGAAGGATCTGCGGGCGGGTGCGCCGCAGGCCACGCTGATCTGGGCGACGATCACGCCGGTAACGGTGAAAGGTGAACCGGAGAAACTGGACCCGGAGATTGAGCCGATCATCGAGGAGCACAACCGCATGGCCCTGGAGGTGATGAAAGCCGAGGGGGTGGAGATCGATGATCTGGCCGGATTGATGGCGAAGAATTTGCCGCTGGCCGCGGGTGATAAGTTTCACTGGAAACCCCCGGGGGTTGCGCTGCTCACGGAATCAGTGACGAAATCGATCGCCGGGGCGCTGGAGAAACAAAAGGCCAAACCATGACACGGCGTAGTTTCCTCGCTCTGAGCCTGGGCGTGGTCGGTTTCGCCCATGGAGCCGACGATCCGGCGGATCTCGACTTGCGGGCGTGGTTGCGACCGGCTCCGCTGACCGCGCAATTCAGCGATCCGGACTACTATATCTGGTGCGGGACGATGGTGCGGGATGACACCGGCAAGTGCCACCTTTTCTACTCGCGCTGGCCGCGCAAGCTGGGGTTCGACGCCTGGGTGACGCATTCGGAGATCGCCCATGCGGTGAGCGACCAGCCGCTGGGTCCGTACCATCACGTGGATGTGGCGTTGCCGCCGCGGGGAAAGGAGTTTTGGGATGGACTCTGCACGCATGACCCGACGGTGATGCGCTTTGGATCGAAGTATTACCTCTATTACCTCGGGAACACCGCGGAGCATCCGCTGGGCGATTCGCCGACCGTGGCGGAGGAGAAGGAGCGGCGATGGGTGCAGCGCAACAACCAGCGCGTGGGCGTAGCGGTGGCGGACAGCCCAAATGGGCCATGGCAGCGGACCGACCAGCCGCTCATTGCGCCGACGCCGGGCTTTTTCGACGCGCCGTGTTGCAACGACCCGACGGTGACGGCGCGACCGGGCGGCGGTTACGTCATGGTTTACAAGGGCGTGGGCGACAAGGGCGCGCTGCCGTTTGGCGGACCGGTGGTCTTGCTCGCGGCGACGAGCGACAGCCCGACCGGGCCATTCACCAAGCAGCCGGAGCCGGTCTTTCGCAAAGAAGGCGTCCCATTCGCCGCGGAGGATCCGTTTATCTGGAGCGACGGACAACGCTGCTGGGCGATCATCAAGGACCAGGGTGGGTACTATACGGACCAAGGGGGCAAGGGGAAATCGCTGGTGCTCTTTGAGTCGCCGGACGGACTGGCGTGGAAGCTGGCGCGGCATCCCTTCATTACCACGCCGGAAGTGACGTGGACGGATGGCCGGTACGAGAAGCTTGCGCAACTCGAGCGCCCGCAAGTGTGGCTGGAGAATGGCCGGCCGGCGGTGCTTTTCTGCGCCGCCGATCGCACCCCGAATCGAGCGGCTTCGTTCAATCTGCAAATCCCGCTGAAGAAGCCGGGGGAGTGAGGGGGGAGGGGAGGAGGAAACATCCAACGCCCAACATCCAACATCCAATGAGCTACGTGTGGGACTCGGTGCGGAAGCCAGGGGGGTGAACGGAAGGATGAGGGATGAAGGATGAAGAGAACAGCCAGCGGAGATTTTGGCTTCGCCCGCGCTGGGGATGTGCTAGAGGGGAGGACCCGAATGATGCGACGATTTCTCCAATTTCCAATGCTTCCCATGCTCGCGCTGTGTGCCGTCGCGGGCGCTCGTGCCGAACAGGATCTCTATAATCCGCTGGCCGTGGGCCTGCGTTGGGATGTGGATGTGGAAATGAAGACTCCGGGAGGAGCGACGGTTCAAGGATCGGCGGTGCGGGAGATCACCGGGACGGAGACGATCAACAACCTCAGCTATTTTGTCGTGAGGACGTCGTTCACCGGCCTGCCCAACATGAGAAACATGACGATGTATCGGCGGAAAACGGCCCGCGGCATCTACGCGATCAATGCGGTCGACAAGGAGAAGCGAGAGTACCTGGAAGCGGTCCTGCCTCTGAACGTGGGACAATCGTGGAAAACGGTGATTTTCAGCTCCGTCATCGTGAGCACCGTGGAGGCGAAGGAGTCCGTGACGGCTGGCGGCAAGACCTACGAGAATTGCATCAAGGTCATCTACAAAACTGATAACGGCCCGAGCGGCAGCTACTATCAGGCGCCAGACGTGGGGAATGTCCTGGAGACGACCGCGATCGATGGGGCGGTCTTCAAGTTCACGCTGAAATCGTTCAGCGGGTTGAAGTAGGCTTAAAACGACGGACGGGCGGTCTTGAAAATCGACGGCTCCTTCGGGGCATTTGGGTCGCTCGAACCGCCCGACGCATTTGCCTCGCTCGAGGCGGTCGGCATTGGCCCCGACTTTTTCATTTCCGCCTCCAAAGCCTGGAGGTACGCGGCCACCCCGGAACCGGGAGTATAGCCGATCCTTTGGGCCCGGACCTTGCCGTTGGTTTCGGTGACCGTGATGGTCGGATAGCCATGGATGGGATATTTGCCCGCCAGTTCCTTGTTCTGGGCTTTGACCGCGGCGCTCAACGGGGTGCTGTGTGGAAAATCCACTTGCACGAGGACGACGTACTTGTTCGCCCAATCACGAAACTGCGGAGTGCCAAAGACTTCCTTTTCGAGGAGCTTGCAATAGCCGCACCAGTCCGAGCCGGTGAAATCGAGGAGCAAGTACTTGTTTTCCGCCTGGGCTTTTTCCACGGATTGGGCATAGTTGTCGGACCAACCAGCCGGCGGGGCTGCAGAAGCCGAGAGAGGAAGCAGGCAGGCAAAGAAGGCGGCGGCAAGGGAAGACGTTCTCATGGTTTTGGGGTGGGGGAAGCGACGCCAAGCGATGGAACGCCTCTGCCGGCAAAAGACAATCCTTTTTCCACGGGTGAGAGGCTCCTACTTAAAACCGAGGATATTGAGCACAACGTAGTTGCCGAACGCAAACAGGATTGAACCCAGAAAGATGCACACCGGCATGGTCAGCACCCAGGCGAGGAGGATGTTGCGCAACGTTTGGGTCTGGAGCCCGGATTTATTGGCGGCCATGGTGCCGGCAATGCCGGAAGAAAGCACGTGAGTAGTGCTCACCGGCCAGCCGCGCAGGTCCGCGAGCCTGATGGTCAGCATGGTCACGATTTCCGCGCAAGCGCCCTGCGCGTAGGTGAGGTGAGACTTGCCGATTTTTTCGCCCACCGTGACCACGATGCGCTTCCACCCCACGGTGGTGCCGAGGCCGAGCGCCAGCGCCACGGCGTAGGTGACCCACCGGGGAATGTACTTGGTCACCGCGTCGAGGTGCGCCTGGAAAGTGGTCGTGGCCGCGACTTCGCCGGGATCGGTGAATCTTTTTTCCTTGTTCAGTTTCGCGATCGCGGTGGCCACGAGATAGATGTTCGCGCGCGCGGTGCGGCGCCCGGCCTCCGGGAGATCGGCGAAACTTTGGATTGCGCCCAGTTGCTTCTCGATGGCCTGGCAGGTGGTGGCGAGGGCCGGCCAGGTCTGGTCGCGCAGGGCGCCCGAGGTTTTAATAAACGAACTCACTTCCTCTTTCGCTTTTTCGGGTTCGAGAGTCATCTGGCCGGCTTTGCTTTCAAAGATGGCGCGGGTGGACTGCGCCTCGGATACGATCGCGCGGATTTGCTCGGGCGACTCATCCATCTTCAGGGCATACATTCCGGGCAGGATGCCCGCGAGAATGAGAACAATCAGACCCATGCCTTTCTGCCCGTCGTTGGAGCCATGATAATAGCTCACGCCCGTGCAGGTGCCGATGAGAATAAGGCGAATCCACAACGGGGGCGCCTCGCCTTTTTTCGGCTCAGCATACAGCGCGGGAATGCGCACGGCCATCTTGAGGAGGATCAGCAACAGCCCCGCCCAGACGAAACCCAGCACCGGCGAGATGAGCAAGGCCATGCCTATTTTCTGGACCTGAGGCCAGTTCACGCCTTCCGCGAAGGAATGACCTGTGGCCATTGAATTGGCGATCCCCACGCCGATGATCGAGCCGATGAGCGTGTGCGAACTCGACGCCGGCAGCCCCAGGTACCATGTGCCGACGTTCCAGATGATCGCTGAAATGAGCAGGGCAAAGACCATGGCAAAGCCCGCGCTCGATCCGACGTTCAAGACCAGTTCCACGGGCAGCAAACCAACGATGGTATAGGCCACCAAACCGCCGGAAGCCAGCACGCCGATCAGATTCCAAAGCCCGGACCAGGTCACCGCCACAGCCGGCTTGAGCGATTGGGTGTAGATGACCGTCGCCACCGCGTTGGCGGTGTCGTGAAAGCCATTCACAAACTCGAATCCCAAGGCCAGCGCGAGGGCGAGGACCAGGAAAACCCAGGTCGCCGTTGTGGGGTTCGCGGCGAGATCGGCAAGAAATGGCATGACGCGCTTTCCCTTAGTCAGCCGCCTTTCAACTGACGACGCCAGCATTGTTACATTCGTGTGACAAAGAAAGAGGGAGGAAGGAGAAAGATGCCTGGGCTTCGCCGTTGGGGGGAAGGAAAACCCGGGATGCGTTCGGCGGGAAACGGATGCGCCCCTGTTTTTGCTTTCATCCCTCGTCCTTCATCCCTCATCCTTTCTCTCGCCCCCTCCATGCTCACTCTCGAAAGATTCACCATCGGTGTCGGCGATCGCTTCGCCCACCAGGCCCCGGCACAGTTGCGCGCGTTCCAGCGAGCGGCCAAGGATGGTGTTGAGGTCGTGCCCGTCTGGAACAAATCGAATCGGGAACACACGTTCATCGGCTCGGAACCACAGAGCGTCTACGATGCGGCGCGCGCCGCGGTCAAATCTCTCGGTTGGGAAAAGGGCTGGCATGTGGACGCCGATCACATCCGGCTCGAAACCGTCGACCGATTCCTGGCCTGCTCGGATTTCTTCACGATCGACGTGGCGGATTCCATTGGCCATCCGGCGGCGCCGGAGGCGGTTGCCGCGTTTGTCCACCACCACCCGGAGTTGCTGGGCCGCATCGTGATTGAGGGCATCGAGCGCCCCTTCGAGACGACACCGGACGAAGTGGAGCGGATCGCCGGGAAATTCCTCCTCGCGGTGCAGGATGCCGGGAAGATTTACCGTCATATCGCGGGTGCGAAGGGCGAGGGGAACATCATCGCGGAGGTTTCGATGGATGAAACGGACTCGCCGCAAACTCCGCCGGAGCTGCTCGTGATCCTGGCCGCGCTCGCGGACGAAAAGGTGCCCGTGCAGACGATCGCGCCGAAATTTACCGGACGCTTCAACAAGGGCGTGGACTACGTCGGAAACCTGGCGCAGTTCGAGCAGGAGTTTCACGACGATCTGGCGGTGATCCGCCATGCTGTCGCGAGGTACGGGCTCCCGGGGAACCTCAAGCTTTCGGTACACAGTGGTTCGGACAAGTTTTCGCTCTACCCGATCATCCGCCGCACGCTGCCGCAGTTTGACGCCGGCCTGCACCTCAAAACCGCTGGGACGACCTGGCTGGAGGAGATCATCGGCCTCGCGGAATCGGGCGGCCCCGGACTGATCTTTGCGACGCACATTTACGGCGAGGCCCTGGATCATGTGGAAGAATTATGCGCGCCGTATGCATCGGTGATCGACATTGACCGGGCGAAGCTGCCGAGCGCCGCCACGGTGAATGGCTGGAGCAGCGAACAGTTTGTGCGCGCCCTGCGCCACGTGCCGGCGGACCCGCAATTCAATTCCAGCCTGCGGCAACTCCTGCACGTGGGTTTCAAACTCGCGGCCAAGGAAGGCCGCCGCTATCTTGACTTGCTCGAAGCCAACGCCGAAGTGGTCGGCCGGAATGTCACCGAAAACATTTACGCCCGGCATCTCCGGCCGTTGTTTGTGGGCTGAAGCCGAGGTTTGCCCCCAGTTGCACCATGGGCGTCTCGCAAGGCCTCGGCTCTGGTTTCTGGTTTAAGGTTTCTGGTTCCACCACGGGAGCCGCATCCGCCGAAGTGAACCAGAAACTGGAAACCAGAAACCAGAAACTTTGAAAGCGAAGTGAAGAGCGCCATCACCGTCTCCCTGACTCCCCAGGCCCGCGGCGGACCGTTCGTTTTTCACGACGGCGTGGCGAGCGGTGTGGAGACTGCCGCCCGGCTTGGATTTGATGCGGTGGAGATCTTTCCGCCGGCCGCAAACGCCATCGATGTTGCCGAACTGCAGTCATTACTCGACCATCACGGACTGAAAGTCGCCGCGGTTGGCACGGGCGCGGGATGGCTCATTCACCAATGGTCGCTGACCCATGCCGACTCAGCGGTGCGGCAGCGGGCGCGCGATTTCATCCGGGCGATCATCGATCTTGCCGAGGGCTTTGGCGCGCCGGCGATTATCGGCTCGATGCAGGGAAAATTCGAGGGAGACGTGAGCCGCGAGCAGGCGCTGTCGTGGCTCGCCGCAGGACTCGAGGATCTCGGAGAGCACGCGGCGGCGCGCGGGCAGCCGCTGCTTTATGAATTCCTCAATCGATACGAGACAAACCTTTTCAACCGGGTCGCGCCGACGGTGGATTTCCTGCGCGGATTGAAGACACGCGGCGTGAAAGTCCTCGCGGATCTTTTCCATATGAACATCGAGGAAGCGGACCTTGCGGCCGCGGTGCGCGCGGGCCGGGACTGGATCGGGCACGTTCATTTCGCGGACTCGAACCGCCAGGCCATCGGGCTCGGCCATACTCGAGTCGAGCCCATCATCGCCACATTGCGCGAGATCGGGTACGCGGGCTACCTTTCCGCGGAGGTTTTCCCACTGCCGAACGCGGCGGCGGCGGCGCAGCAGACGATCGAGAGCTTCCGGAAATTTGCCGTCCAGTAAACCATGCTCAAGACCACGTTACTTCATCCCGATATCCTCCGTCTCGTCGCGCGCGGTGGACACCACTCAAAAATCCTGATCGCCGACGGCAATTATCCCGCGGCGACGAAGAAAGGGCCGAATGCCGAACTCGTTTGCCTCCAGCTTTCGCCGGGAGTGCCGACTGTCGCCCAGGTCCTGCGCGCGCTCTTGAGCGCCCTGCCGATCGACCACGTCAACACCATGGGCATTCCGCCGGATGATCCGTACGCGCAGCAGGGTGACCCGCCGGTGTGGGCCGAGTACCGGGAGATCATCGCGGCCTCGGGGGCGACGCTCGCACTGGAGCCGGTCCTCAAATGGGACTTTTACGGGCAGGTGGAATCCGCCGATCACATCCTCACCATCCAGACGGCCGACCAGGCACTGTGGGCAAACGTGCTGCTCACTCTTGGCTGCCGCGTAGACTGAAACCGATGAAACTGAGCATTTTTCTGACTTTGCTCGCGATCACGCTGACGGCACGCGCAGTCGATCCCGCGGTGGACAGCTTTACGGGTCATTTCGAATTGGCCAAACGCACGAAGGCGGCCTTCACGCTGGACGTGCTGCAAAAAGGCAAAACCGCGGACACCTCATTCTCCGCCGGAAACGCGGATGGCTCGGTGGTGGCGCCCGACGGTGATGGAGACGGCGCGGTGAATGCGAAGGGTGAACTGGAATTCAAGTGGACAGACACCTTTGACAACGCCGGCACGGCGACTCTCCGGCGCGAGGGCAAGCTGTTTCACCTCTCGATGAAAGTCAGCAAAGCCGCGGATCCCCGGGCGCTGTCTTTTTACGGTGAGGTGACGCTGAAGCGTATTTCCACGAAGCCGCAAATGAGCACACGGTGATTTTTACCATGCACACCCGCCGACTCGGCCAGACCGATCTCCATCTTCCCATCCTCAGCTTCGGCGCTTCGTCGCTGGGGCAGGAGTTTCGCAGCGTAAAGCTCGATGAAGCGCTCGATTCGGTGCGCGTCGCACTCGAAGTCGGATTGAACTTTATCGACACTTCGCCCTTCTACGGCCGCGGGATGAGCGAGGTGCTCCTCGGCATCGCCCTGCGCGGCGTGCCGCGCGAGAGCTATACCCTTTGCACCAAGCTCGGGCGTTACGATCTCGAGCACTTCGATTTCTCGGCGAAGCGAGTGGCTGAGAGCGTCGATGTCTCCCTGCACCGGCTGGGAACCGATCACCTCGACATTATTCTTTGCCACGATATCGAGTTCGTGCCCATGCAGCAGATCGTCGATGAGACGATCCCCGCGCTGCGCAAAATTCAGGCCGCCGGGAAGGTCCGCTACGTCGGCTTTTCCGGTTACCCGATGAAGATTTTCCGTTTCATTCTCGACCAGACCCGCGTGGACTGCGTGCTCAGCTACAACCAATACACGCTGCAAAACACGCGCTTCGCCGACGAGGCTGTGCCGTACTTGAAAGCCAAAGGTGTCGGCGTGATGAACGCCGGGCCCTTCAGCGCGCGCCTGCTCACCAATGCTCCGCTGCCCGCCTGGCTGAAGGAGCCGGAGAGCGTCAAAGCCGCCGCGCGCCAGGCGGCCGGGCATTGCTCGGCGAAGGGTGTGGATATCGCCAAACTCGCGCTGCAGTTCTCGCTCGCCAATTCCGATATCACCACGACGGTCTCCGGCAGCGCCAATCCCACCAATATCCGCAACTGGGCCAGGTGGGCCGCTGAACCGATGGATGAGGAATTGCTGCGTGAAGTGCAGGCCATATTCGCGCCGGTGAAAAACAGCGGCCATCGCGAAGGACTCCCCGAGAATAATTGACATGAAAGCCATCTCCCTCGACCAGCCACAGAAGCTTCGCGTCATCGACACCGCCGAACCCAACCCGCCCGGGCCAGGCGAAGCGCTGGTGAAGATCCACCGCGTGGGCATCTGCGGCACTGATTATGCCGGTTATCTCGGCAAAATGCCGTTTTTCAGTTATCCGCGCATTCCCGGACACGAGCTCGGGGTCGAGGTGCTCGCGGTGGGCGTTGGCGTGACGAATGTGCAAGCCGGGGACCGGTGTTCGGTAGAGCCGTATCTCAATTGCCAGAAATGCTACGCCTGCCGGCGCGGCCACACGAATTGCTGCGAGCAGAACCAGACCCTTGGCGTGATGTGCGACGGCGGGCTCGCCGAGCGCTACCTCCTGCCAGCACGGAAGCTCCACATCTCGCGGAAGCTCACGTTCGACCAGCTTGCGCTTGTCGAGACGCTCGCCATTGGCTGCCACGCGGTGAATCGTGGTGCTTCGAAGGCCGGTGAGCATCTGCTGGTGATCGGCGCGGGTCCGATCGGTCTCTCGGCCGTCGAGTTCGCCAAGCTGAGCGGCGCCCGCACCATCGTCATGGACATGAATGCCGCGCGGCTCGCCTTTGTGCGCGAGAAGATGGGCGTGCCAGACACCATTGAACTCGCGCCCGGTGGTGAAGCCGCAGCCGTCGAGCAACTCGCTTCCCTGACGCAGGGCCAGCTTGCCGACGTGGTGATCGATGCCACCGGCAGCAACAAATCCATGGCTGCGGCGCTGGCCTATTGCGCCTTTGCCGGACGCCTCATTTACGTGGGAATTACGCAGCAGGAGGTGAGTTTCCTCCATGCGCCCATTCTGCACCGGCGGGAAATCACGATCATGGCCTCGCGGAACGCGCTCCCGCCCGATTTCAAACGCATCATCGCGCTCATCGAGGAAGGGAAGATCGATACGGTACCCTGGATCACGCACCACGCCGGCTTTGCCGAGACCATTGAGGCGTTCCCCGGGTGGTTGAAGCCGGAAACCGGCGTCATCAAGGCGGTTGTCGAAGTCGCGTAGTTTCCGCGGGCTGGGGTTAAAAAATGACGCCTGATGCGAAAGTCCGCTGGCGTTCGAACGCCGCTGCTGCTTTACTTTGACAATACATGGCATCTCCATCTGCCACGCCGTTACCTCCAGGCATTTCCCTCGCCCGCTGGCCGATTTTTCGGCATCCGTTGCCGGCCTACGGCTGCGCCATGGGACTGACGGCCATCGCGTTTCTGATTCGCTGGGATCTGGACAGTATGCTGGGCAATTCCGCGCGCTTGATTTTCTTCATGATCGCCGCCGCCCTCAGCGCGTTCCTGTTCGGACGCGGCCCCGGCATCGCTTCCACGATCGTTGGGATTCTGGTGGGCAATTATTGCTTTTTGACCCCGCGCTATTCGTTTCATATGGATTCGCTCGCCTCGGTGATCGCGATGGTCTCAACGGCGGTCGAGGGCATCCTCATCAGCATTTGCGCAGGGTACCTGCATCGCGCGCTGCGGATGCGCGCCCAGTCGGAACAGGAAGCGCGCAGCCTCTATGAAGCCGAGCGCCGGGCGCATGAAGCAGCGGAGGAATTGAATCAGACGAAGGATTACTTTCTGGCCGTGCTCAGCCACGAACTGCGGGGCCCGCTCAGTGCGATTAGCTATTGCGTGTCCGACCGCTTGAAGGACGCCGCCGTTTCCAAGGAGGTGCAAGAGGATCTCGCCCTGATCGACCGCAATGCCCGCATGCAGGCGCGCCTGATCGACGATCTCCTCGACCTCACCCGATTGACCCGGGGAAAAATGGAAATCGAATTGCGCCCCGTGGACATCCATCTGCTGCTGGCGGAGGCGATCCGAACCTCCGGCGCCGAAGGCCAGCATGGGGGTGGGGGTCCGACGCCCACGCTGCACCTGCACGCGGGCGAAGCGCACGTGCAGGGGGACCGCGATCGTCTCCTGCAGGTCTTTTGGAACATCCTCCGCAACGCGATAAAATTCACGGCCGAGGATGGCCGGATCGATGTGGAAACGTTCGACGCGGCGCCCGGCCGGATCGGCGTCCGAATTCGGGATACCGGGATCGGGCTTACTCCCGAGACATTGGAGCGGATCTTCCAACCCTTCGAGCAAGCGGGTCGTGAGACGAACAAGAAGCACGGCGGCCTCGGCTTGGGCCTGGCCATCGCCCGCGGCATCGTGGAATTGCACAACGGCACGCTCACCGGGGAAAGCGCGGGGCTCGGACACGGCACCGCGTTTACCGTGAATCTTCCGGTGGTGAGCCCGGCGGCGCCGCCGGCGCCCTCGCGTCGATCCGGAGCGGAGCGGTCGCCACGTGCCAGCGCGGCCCGCCCGCCGGTTGAAGTTGGTTAGCGGGCTGAATGAGAATCGATTCGCACCAGCATTTCTGGCGCTACGACGCCGCGCAATACCCGTGGATCGCAGCCGGTTCACCGCTGCAGCGCGATTGGCTTCCGCCGGATCTTGGGCCGCTGCTCGCCGGCTCGAACCTCGACGGGTGTGTCGCGGTGCAAGCGCGGCAAATGATCGAGGAAAGCTACTGGTTGCTGGAACTTGCCGAGCATCATGCGATCATCAAGGGAGTCGTTGGCTGGGTCGACTTGCGTTCTCCCGGCGTG
>Ga0302325_10001665_pt1 | contig 55945 bp, 52 predicted proteins | sample Palsa_T0_2_FD_201948 | JGI IMG/M metagenome (GOLD analysis project Ga0302325, IMG submission 201948) | Peat permafrost microbial communities from Stordalen Mire near Abisko, Sweden - Palsa_T0_2 | ecosystem: Environmental > Terrestrial > Soil > Palsa > Peat permafrost | place: Sweden: Abisko... | reverse complement strand
GGACCGGGTCATGCTCGATTCCAGTTCGACCAAATCGTCCGCCGTGATTTTTCCGAGGCGGTACTCGTCCCAATATTTCTTCGTATGCGTGCCCGCGCCGGTCTTGACGCCGCGCCACTGTCCGTTTGACATCGGACCCGCGGGACAAAAAATCGTGGGCAACCCCATGCTGATCGCGCCCATCAGCAGTCCCGGCACCGACTTGTCGCAGCCACCGAGAAGCACCACGCCGTCGATGGGGTGCGAGCGCAGCAATTCCTCGGTTTCCATGGCGAGGAAATTGCGGTACAGCATGGTGGTCGGCTTGACCATCACCTCGCCCACCGACATCGCCGGCAATTCAACCGGGTAGCCGCCATTGAGCAGAATTCCCCGCTTCACAGCCGCTGCGCGGTCGCGCAGGTGGATGTGGCAGGGGCTCATTTCGCTCCACGTATTGATAATGCCAATGACCGGCCGGCCGAGGAACTCCTCGCGGCGCAACCCCATCTGCTGGGTGCGCTGCCGATGCGCGAAACCGCGGATACTGTCGCTGTCAAACCAGCGCGCGCTGCGCAGCGCAGCGCTTCGCCCCACAGGGCCTTTTTTTCCGGGAACACTTGAATTAGTCATTTCAATCTGTAATCTTATATCTAATATAAGACCTGTGAAAATCTATTTGGATTCTTATGGCAAACATACCCCAGCTTTTGATTCACGACCGCCGCGACAACGTGGGCGTCGTGGTGGTCGAAAACCTCACCGCCGGCACTGACATGCTATGCGTCATCACCGAAGATAACAGCGAAATTCATGCCCGCAGCAATCAAGACGTCCCCATCGGCCATAAAGTCGCGTTAAAGGATCTCGCCATCGGCGATACCGTAATCAAGTATGGGGAAGACATCGGCAAGGTGGTCGCTGCGATCCGCAAAGGCGACCACGTGCATACTCACAACCTGAAAACCAAGCGCTGGTAATCTTAAATGAATCTCTCAAATCGCACCGTCTGGGGCTATCGCCGTGAAAACGGCCGCATCGGCGTCCGCAACTATGTTGCCATCCTTCCCTTGGACGATATCTCCAACGCCGCCTGCGAAGCGGTTGCCGCCCATATCCAAGGCACCATTGCATTGCCGCATGCTTACGGTCGCCTGCAATTCGGTGAGGATCTGGAGCTGCACTTTCGCACCATGATCGGCACCGGCGCGAACCCGAACGTGGCCGCCTGCATCGTAATCGGCATCGAACCCCACTGGACGAAAACGGTCGTGGATGGCATCGCGAAGACCGGCAAGCCCGTGGCCGGATTTTGGATCGAAGGCAATGGCGACATTGCAACGGTGGCAGCCGCGTCGCGCAAGGCCAAAGAATTCGTGCACCTCGCGACCGCGAAAGTGCGCGAAGAATGTCCGCTCACCGAGGTGTGGGTGGCGGCCAAATGCGGCGAGAGCGATACCACGACCGGACTTGCCTCGTGCCCCACCGTCGGCAGTATGTACGACAAATTGGTGCCGCTTGGTCTGTACGGCTGTTTTGGCGAGACTTCCGAACTCACGGGTGCTGAGCACCTGGCCGCGGCGCGTGCCGTCTCGCCCGAAATCAGCGCGAAATTCATGAAGACCTGGTCGGCCTATCAACAAGACGTGATCGAGGCCCATAAGACCTCCGATCTATCGGACAGCCAACCGACCCAGGGCAATATTGCGGGCGGCCTCACCACCATCGAAGAGAAGGCGCTCGGCAACTTGGAAAAGATCGGCAAGAAGGTCAAGTACATCGATGTGCTGGGGCCTGCGGAGATGCCGCTACGCGGCGCCGGGCTTTACTTCATGGACACCTCATCCGCGGCCGCGGAATGTTGTACGTTGCAGGCCGCTGCGGGCTATGTGGTGCATGTTTTCCCGACCGGCCAGGGCAATGTCATCGGCAACCCGATCATGCCGGTGATCAAGGTCAGCGGCAACCCGCGCACCGTGCGCACGATGAGCGAGCACATCGATTTCGACGTGTCTGGAATCGTGCGGCGCGAAATGACCATCGATCAGGCCGGCGATCAGCTCATCGAGCACATCGTCAGCACTTCGAACGGCCGCTTCACGTGTGCCGAAGCACTCGGGCACAAAGAATTCGTCATGACCAAGCTGTACCGCAGCGCCTAAGTTTCGCGGATTTTTTCTATGATGTCCTTGCTACCTGCCGACGCAGAAGGGTTGGTGGTCCGCGCGCTTGAAAAATGCGGCGCTTCACACATGAACGCCAAGGCGACCGCCATCGCGTTAATCTCGGCGGAGATGGATGGGCAAGCCGGGCACGGTCTGTCGCGCGTGCCGGGCTACGCGGCGCAATTGGCCGCGGGCAAGATCGCGGGCGCCGCGCAACCCGAAGCGCTTCGTACCCGACCCGGCGTGTTTCGTATCGACGCGAAACTGGGGCTTGCCTATCCCGCACTCGATTTGGCGATCGCCTGTCTGCTGAGCGCTGCGCCGGAGTGTGGAATTGCAAGCGCGGCTATTTTTCATTCGCATCATATGGGGCAGGCGGGACGAACAGTCGAACGTCTCGCCGATCACGGCTTCATCGCGCTCGTGGTCTCGAACACGCCGCAGGCGATGGCCTTTCATGGCGGCAAACGCGCCATGCTGGGCACCAATCCACTCGCCTTTGCCACGCCATTGGCCGGTCGGGCGCCGTTGGTGATCGACCTGTCCTTGTCGCTGGTCGCGCGCGCCAAGATCGTCGCCGCGCAAAAGGCCGGCCGCGACATTCCCGTTGGGTGGGCGACCGCCGCCGACGGCACGCCCACCTCGGACCCGAATGCGGCGCTTGCCGGAGCCTTGCTGCCCGCGGGCGGCGCCAAAGGCGCTGCGCTGGCGTTGATGGTGGAGATATTGTGCGGGGCGTTGGCGGGTGGTCAGTTCGGTTGGGAGGCCAGCTCCTTTCTCGACGCTAGCGGCGCAGCGCCTAGCGTCGGTCAGGTATTGATCGCATTCGACCCTGCAGCATTTTCCGGAGCGGAATTCCCAAACCGCATGGCAACGGTGTTGACGGCCGTCGCGAGCGAGCCCGGCGTTCGCCTGCCCGGCGATCAGCGCCTGGCTAGCCGACAGATCGCGCTTACGCAAGGGCTCAAGGTCGCACCCGAGTTGCATGCGCAACTGGTCAAATTAGCGCAGAGCGGCGTAAGCCGATGAGCGACATCGTGATCAGCGAATTCATGGATCAGGCCGCCATCGACACGGTCTTGCGCGGCCGTGATGTGCTCTACGATCCCAAGCTAGTGGACGATAAGGATCGCCTGTATGCCGCCTTGGCCGATTGTCGCGCGCTCCTGGTCCGCAATCGAACTCAAGTGCGCGCGCCGTTGCTCAATGCCGCGCCACATTTGAAAGTCGTCGGGCGTCTGGGCGTCGGCCTGGATAACATCGATGTCGATGACTGCGCGGCCCGCAAAATCACGGTCAGGCCCGCCAGCGGCGCCAACGACTTGTCGGTGGCGGAGTATGTGATTACGGCGGCGCTGCTGCTGCGGCGCCGCGCCTGGTACGCGACGAGCCGCCTGGCCCGCGGCGAATGGCCGCGAATGGAACTGATCGGCCGCGAATTGTCCGGCGCGCGACTGGGTTTGATCGGCTTCGGCGCCATCGCGCGGCTGACGGCAACGATGGCCGCGGCCATGGGAATGACGGTCGCCGCATTCGATCCTTTCTTGCCGGTTGATCATGCCGCGTGGGTGAATGCGACACGACAGTCCTTCGAAGAGATCCTCGCCAGCTGCGATGTCGTGAGTTTACATACGCCGTTGACGCCGCAAACTCGCCGCATGCTGGACGCGGCTGCGCTGCGCCGCATGCGCTCGAGTGCAATTCTTATCAACGCCGCCCGCGGCGGCATCGTTGACGAAGCGGCGCTCGCTGCGGCCCTGTCCAGCGGCCATCTGGGGGGAGCCGCGCTCGACGTGTTTGAAACCGAGCCCCTGAGCCTCGCAACCGCGGCGGCATTCAAAGGCATTCCGAATTTGATCCTCACGCCGCACATTGCCGGCGTCACCGAAGAATCCAATGTCCGCGTGAGCGAGGTCACCGCTCGGGCCGTGATTGCTGCACTGGACGCCTGACACCGTGGGTGAATGATGCGAATACAAGACTTTGGTCCCGCGTACGTCGCCGGACAGTGGTTCAGTTCGGAGCGGCAATTTGCAGTGGTCAATCCCGCCACGGGTGAACCGCTCGCCAACGTGGCGGACTTATCGCGGCCGCAAATCGAAGCGGCGGTCGAGGCTGCCTCGCAGGCCTTGGGCCCCTGGTCAGCGAAGACCGCACACGAGCGCGCCGCCATCTTGAAGCGCTGGAGCGCGCTGATCATGGCGAACCAAGAGGCGCTGGCGCAAATCATGACGGCCGAGCAAGGCAAGCCGCTCGCCGAAGCACGCGGCGAAACCGCCTTCGGCGCCAGCTTCCTGGAGTGGTTCTCCGAGGAAGCCAAGCGCGCCTACGGCGACGTTATTCCTACGGCCTTCGCGGGCAAGCGCTACTTCACCATTCGCCAGGCTGCGGGGGTTGCCGCCGCGATCACCCCGTGGAATTTCCCCATCGCGATGCTGGCTCGCAAAGCTGCGGCGGCGCTCGCTGCGGGCTGCACGATGGTGGCGAAGCCGGCCGCGGAAACACCCCTCTGTGCATTGGCGCTCGCGCAACTCGGACACGAAGCGGGATTGCCGCCCGGCGTATTCAATATCGTGACCACGACGCGCGCCGGCGAGGCCGGTGAAGTGTTCTGTCAAAGCCCCAAGGTTCGAGTGCTCTCCTTCACCGGTTCCACCGCCGTCGGCAAACAGCTCTACCGACAATGCGCGGACACCAGTAAGAAGCTGGCCCTGGAGTTGGGAGGCAATGCGCCCCTGCTGGTATTCGACGATGCGGATATGGATCGCGCCATCGAAGGGGTCATGGCCAATAAGTATCGCAATGCCGGCCAGACCTGCGTCTGCGCCAACCGCATTTTCGTGCAGTCGGGCATTTACGAGACATTCGCAGCGCGCCTCACGCACGCCGTCGCAAAGCTTACCGTCGGCGGCGGCACCGAGCCCGGCGTCATGATCGGCCCCCTGATCAATACCAAGGCGGTCGAGAAAGTGGATCGCTTGGTGAACGATGCGGTCAGCAAAGGCGCCAAGGTACGCATCGGTGGAGCTCGCCACGGCCGCGGCGGCTACTTCTATCAGCCCACGGTTCTCGACAGCATCGTGCCCGGCATGAACGTCATGAGCGAGGAAATCTTCGGCCCGGTCGCCCCGCTGATTCGCTTCGATAGCGAGTCCTCAGCGATCGCCATGGCCAACGACGTCAGCGTCGGATTGGCGGCCTATGCCTTCACCCGCGACCTGTCGCGCAGCATCCGTCTCGCCGAGGCGCTGCAAGTGGGCATCGTGTCGCTGAATGACGGGCTGCCGTCGGTCGCCGTGGCGCCATTCGGCGGTGTGAAGGACTCCGGACTCGGCCGCGAGGGCGGCCGTCAAGGACTCGACGAGTACATGGACACCAAGTTCGTCTGCATCGGCCTGTAAAACCTCAGGCCACCGTTACCTGTTCGCCATGCCACAACAGCGGCACGGCGTTATTGCGCAAGTGGCGAGTTCCCGGATTCAGCATCGCTTCGGCGGTGTACTGTGCGAGATAGACACGGCGCAGTCGCGAACCCAAGTTGGGTCCCGTCGAATGCAGCAAGCGGCTGGAGAAGGCCACGACGCTGCCCGCCGACGCGTCGATGGTACGCATCTGAGCGGCATCGGCCTGCGCCACCAGATCGTTGGATTTCGGCTGGCGCTCGTGCGGCAAGATGTCGCGCGACTTAGGGTTGGCAGAAAAAGGAATCAGGCGCACCGTGCCGTTCTCGGCGGTGGCATCGTCCAACGGACACCAGCAGGTCAGGTAAGGCAGATGATCGGCGGGACCGCCATTGCCCACGACGTAGCCGGAATCTTGGTGCCAGCCGAAGGACATGCCGCCTTCGGGTCCCTTCACCACGAATTGATCGAAGAAAAAATAGACATCATCGCCCAGGGTGGCGCGGCATACCTCCGCCATCACCGGACTGAACAGCATCTGTCGCAGCGCCGGCTGCGCCCGCTGGCATTGATTTGCGAAATAACGCTTGCCGCGATGCGTTATACCGATCGTGTCAACACCCAAAGCATCCATGCGCGCATCTTCGCGCGCCATGAATAGGCTGCATTGCTCGCGCAACATCTCCAGCATGGCGCCATTGAGCACGCCCGGAAACACCGCGTACCCTTCGGCGGCAAATTGTTCGGCTTGCGCCGCATAAATCGATGATGTCATGAGGACTCCCAAAAAAAATGACTCACTCGGCGGGCGCCTCCGCCGCGCCTCTCGGCATTACGTAGTGGATCCAGGTGAGGGCCAGTAGATAGGCAACCGCGGCCATACCGAACAACAAACCGTAGCCGGTGCCGTTGCCGATGATCTTGCCCGCCAGCCGCAAGACACCCATACCGGCCAGGTTGCCGAACAACGCGGCAATACTGATGGTGGTGGCGACTCGCGCACTCGGGGTCACATCGGTGGTCAGCGCAAATAGGTTCACGGAGAAACCTTGATGCGCTGCCAGCGTCAAGCCCAAAATCGCCACCGCAAACCAGTAGTTGTCCACGGCGAGCGCCGACGGCACGGGCATGACCAGCAAGGCGCATGCCAGCATGGTGATCTTGCGCGCCTTCGCCACCGCCATGCCCCTTGCGACCAAGCGTCCCGACACGAAACCGCCCGCCAAAGAACCCACTGCGGCGGCGCTGTAAATCAGCGCGAGGGGGACTGCAAAGCCCTGCATGTCGAGATGGAAAACACGGTGAAAGAAATCCGGCGCCCAAAACAGCAGGAACCACCACACGGGATCGGAAAATACCTTGCCCCCGGCGATGGCCCAGGTGCGCCGATCGGTCAACACACCTCGCCAGCTCACTGATTGCCCGCCTTCGCTCAAGACCGGACGTCCCGGATCAGCGGCGAGCGTCGGCGCGCTGCCGCGCGCGAATACAATCCAGGCTGCGACCCATATCAGGCCGCAACCGCCGGTAATGAGGAACGCGCCCTGCCAGCCTAAAGATAAAGCCAGCGCCGGTATGAACAGCGGTGTAATGATGGCGCCGACATTGCCGCTGGCATTCATCAGCCCCAACGCAACGGAACGCTCGCGTGCCGCAAAGAACACCGCGACGGTTTTGATCCCGGTCGGCGTGCCGAATGCCTCCGTTGCGCCGAGCGCGATCCGCGCCACAGTAAATTGAGCCAGCGTGCGGGTGATGGCGTGAACCATTGCGGCAAGGCTCCAGACGCCGACGGCGAGCGGGTTGGCCCAGCGCCAGCCGACTCGATCGACTATCCAGCCCACTCCCAACAGCGCAAACGCCGACGCGAACTGAAACACCGCCGTCAGATTGCCGTAGTCGTTGTCGCTCCAATGCAGATCTTCCTGCAGTAAAGGTTTCAATACCGCGATGATTTGCCGGTCGGCGTAGTTGAGTATCCCCGCCGTAATCAATAGCGCTAGCAACAGGCGGCGATAATTTGCGGACATGCTTCTTAAGCTTTACGCGGTTTTCAGGCCGTTGAAAAGGGCTCGGTGCTCGCTCTGGCGGCGATAGAAGACCGGAGGCTCGCCGAGCGGCGCCGCGACTTCCACGTCCTGCCCTCCCGCGTATTCCGCCTCGCTCCAAACGTGAACCCAGGTTTCGCCGCCGGGTAGATAGGTGCGCCAGCGCACAGCCCCGGCCGTGATCACCGGCGCAACCAAAAGATCCGGCCCAAAGAGATACGAGGTCTGACCCTCGTAGGCACGCGGGTCCCCTTCATAGTGCAGGAACAGCGGGCGTTGCAAAGGCAGGCCGCGCGTCGCCGCCTCCAGGCTCAACTGACTCAAGTACGGCGCCAAGTGGCGATAGACCCTGGTCATGCGCGCAAAGTGCGCCAGCACCTCCGGGTTCTGATCGATCTGCAAATTTTCGGCCGGTCGATTGCCTTCATGCGTTCGCATGACCGCGGTGAATGCCGCCATCTCCGCCCAGCGCTGCAGCAATTCGGCGCTGCGTACGTTGCCGAACAGGCTGGTGTAGCCGCCGATGTCGCTGTGATGATAGGCGTTTCCCAGCAGCCCCGAAGACAGCGCGGCGCAAATGACGGTTTGCAATCCATCGTGGCGGCTAAAATCCACCGCCTGATCGCCGGCCCACAGCAGCGGACAATAGGCCTGCACGCCGCTGAACCCGGCGCGCATGAAAAATAACGTTTCGCCGGTCTTGCCGCGGCGGCTCACGGCCTCGGCGTTGACCTTCGCCCACAACGTCGGCCACGCATTGTGCGCCAGCATGCCGTCGAGTCCCGAGGCCAACCTCACATCGGCCGGCAGGTATTCGCCGAAATCCGCCATCCAACCGGACAAGCCGAAGTCGAGCATATTGCGGCCGATCACCTGCTCCTCAAACCACTCGACCGCTTTCGAGTTGGTGAAATCCACGATGCCGCACTCGAACTCGCCGAAATCGACCAGGTAGGGTTCATCGCGATCGGGGCGCCGCGCCAAAAAACCGGATGCTGCGGCGACCGGATACTGCGTGCCGTCGATGCACAAATACGGATTCACATAGCCTAAGAAACGGATGCCGCGGGATTCCCAGCTGCGGATTTTTTCATCGAGCTTCGGATAGCGCTTGGCGTTCCACTTCCAATCCCAGAACAGCCGCTTACCGAACGAGGTTTGGCGTATGCCCACCCAGTCCTCGCACCACAAACCGGATACCGCTGTTCCCGCAGCAATGATGTTCTCTAGCCGCTGATAGCTCTGTTCGCCGTCCTTCAACCCAATGATGGCACCGCGCATTACCCACGCGGGCAGCGTCGGTTGACGGCCGAAACGCAGCGACAGAATGCTCACCAAATCGACGAAGGACCCGGCTTCCCACATTTCGATGCTGGCCGGGACCTCCCAGACCTCGATCTCGTGAAAGTCTTCGTGGCTAAAATCGAAAACCGAGTAGGCCAGTGTGTCAACGTGCAACGCGTAGCGGCGCGATGACAGATAGGTGGGCTGCGGGTAGTTGGTATTGTAGTAATCACCGCCGCTGTTGCTCGCCTGGTCGGACTTGAAGGTCAGCAGCGTGGACTTGTCGCGGCCGTTGCCCGGCTCCGATGTCCACATCGGAAAGCGGCGTCCGCGCAGATCAAAATATGACAGCTGTTCCCCGCCGCCCCACACCCGTTCACCCTTCATTGTCGCAACGCGCAGCCACAGCCGATTCACCGACGCATCGAGCGAGGTGATCGTCATCCGCAGGGCCGCCGCGTCGGCCTTGATTTCAACGCGCAGGACCTGCGCTGCGTTCAATGACGGTGCAAAGACGATTTGCCACGTGCTGCCCTGCAGGTAGGTTGCTGCGGACTGCAGCGGGATGCGCTTGGTCACGTAATCGCTGATCTTGAAGTGACCCTTGTTCATGCGCACGCTGGGTTCGCCGGCGCCCACATAGAAACAAGGTTGATCGCTTCGATGCCGCAACAGCAGCGTGTCGCGCGCGAAGAGATCGAAGCCGTCGGCGTGCTGTAAAAGGCGCATGGGCTAGGGAATCATAGCGCGGCGGCTCACGGGGCCGCCGCGCTTAAGGCTAGAACGACTTGTGAAGATCGATTCCGGCATAGCGGCTTGCGTCTCGCGGCACCCAACGCATCACGCCGGCAAAGTCGCCGTGCGCCAGATAAGAAGAGTATGACTTGTCGGTGATGTTCTTCACCAAGGCGCTGACGCGCCAGCCTGCCTTGTCGTTGGTCAATGCCACGCTCCCGTCCCAAATTCCATAGGCGGCTTGAATCGTGTCCGGCGTCTCCGTCAGCTGAAACTGCTCTTTGCTCTGCCAGTGATAGTCGCTGTCCACAACCAGATTGAGCGAACCGGTCATCCGGATGACGTAATTGCCGTCGACATTGAATTTCCAATCCGGTGCGAAGGGTAGTGGCTGACCATTGATGTTGCAGCTGGCTGCGGCGTCCGGCGGACAGTTGAATTCATCGACGCGCGCCTTGGTATACGCGCCCGCACCTGTGAGCGTGAAGTCATCGATCGGCCGGTAGGCAAAATCCGCCTCGACGCCCCGCGTCGAGACGGTGCCGGCATTGATCAAGCGCGTCACTAATGCGCCGTTCAACACGTCCTCGAAATTCGCCTGATAATTGTCGAAATCCGTCAAAAACGCAGCCAGGTTCAGCTGCAACCGATCATTCAGCATGCGCGATTTGAAACCCACTTCATAGGCGTTCGAGGTCTCGGGCTTCAACGCGAGCTGTGCGGAGGCAGCCATATTAAAGAACACGTTGTAAGCCGGACCCGTGTAGCCACGCGAGTAGGTGACATAACCGTGCAAGTCGCGGCTGAAATCGTATTGCAGCCCGACGCGGTCGGCGTAGCCATTGTCGGAGGTGGATCCTGCGCTGGTGAAGGAGGTCGCGATGGCCGGCACCGCGACCGGTGAGGTCGAAACCCGCTGGAAGTCGTAGTCCAGCGAGTCGTGGATGCCGCGCACGCCCAGGATGGCTCGAAACGAATCGGTGAAATTCAAATTGGCTTCGCCGAAGATCGAATAGTTATCGCCGGTTGTACCGTAGTTCGACACGCCGAAGTTGTTCACGATCGTGGTGGTCACCAGCTGCGAAACGTTGCGTTGGTAGAGTTCGGTATCCACGGCATGCAGATAATAAATGCCCGCCTGATAGTCGATGAAAGGGCCCTTGGGCGAGGCGATGCGGGCCTCCTCGGAGATCTGGTAGAACGACAAATAGCCATGATCTTCGACATCCGGGAATGCCGCCGTACGCTGCGAGATTTGGTCGTAATCCTGGTCTTGGTCGTTCTGCCACTTGCGGTAGGCCGTGATCGAAGTCAGCGTGTACCCGCCGCCGACGTTCCAATCGGCCGTGACGGACGCGCCGCCATTCTCATCCCTGACATTGCTGTTCACGTCCTGGCTGACGTTGCTGTTCGTGGGCGAAGGCACCACGCCGGCGGCGGCCAAGGCCGCGGCGAAGCCGGGATTGGGTGTCACGACGTTGGTTGGATACGCGACCTGGCTCGATGAGAGTGGCACACCTGTCGGTACGGTATCCCATTCATGCATCCAGTCGGCATTAAAAGTCACCCTAACATCATCGTTGGGCACGAAAATGAGCTTGGTGTGTGCGCCGTATCGCTCGTAGCCGTTTAAAGTCGTGCCATTGAAGAGGTTGTCGACATTGCCGTCATAGTGGCTGTACACGGCGGAGACCGAACCCAACAATTCGTTTCCGATGAGCGCGCCGGACACGCCGCCCTTGAAGCGGATTTCATTGCCGCCGCCGTACCAAGAACCGTCCGCGTAGCCGTGCGTATCCGCGGTCGGATCCGTCGTGACGATATTGACCACCCCGGCCGATGCATTCTTGCCGAACAGAGTGCCCTGCGGTCCGCCCAGCACTTCAATCCGGTCGACATCGAGCAATTCCGCTGTTGCCTGGCCCGGCCGATCGTAAACCACCCCATCCACGACGGTGGACACCGAGGGTTCGACGCCTGGAGAAGTTGTGACGGTGCCGATGCCGCGAATAAATACGTCGCGATCTTTGTTGGATGCGCCGTTGCGAAAATCGAGGCTGGGCATTTCCGCGCTGATATCTTGAATGTTATTGAGGTTCTCAGTCGCCAATTGCGCTCCGCTCATGACCGATACGGCCACGGGAACCGTTTGCAAAGATTCAGCGCGCCGGCGCGCAGTGACCGTAATTTCCTCGAGCCCGCCTTGAGCGGATTGTGGCTGATCCGAAGCGGCCGCGACGTCCGCCGCGTCGGTGGCGTCCGCAGCCAGCGCCTTGGCAGGGTGTGCGCCGCCGGCGGCGAGGCAGAGATACAACGCGCTAAGCCCCATGCTGGCGCGAGGCCCGAACACTGATCGAGTATGGCTCCGAGTGAATACGCTCATCGCTTGCTCCTGATGTTATCTGTCTTGATCGGCCCGGCGCTTAGGACCCCCACCGCCTTCGAGCTACCCAAAAATTACCACGCAAGAGGTATGTTATACAACTCTGATATAAGACATTTATTGTTGTATCTGCGCGACTTGGGCCTCTGCAAGCTTGCACTCCTAGCTCTCGCTGCCGATGCGATCCGCGCGTTCCAATGCCCGGCGCACGCCGGGGGCGTCGATGGCCGGGCGCAAATTCGAGATATACGGGGCCGTGCAAGTGATGCGGGCGATCTGGTCGAGTTCGGCGGCGCCGATCGGGTCGACGCCGAAGGATTTGAACGACACCGGCAGCCTCAAGCCGCGCGTCAGCTTGGCGTGCTCGGCGATCTCAGCATCGGGCCGGCCTTCCGCGACCAGCTGCACCAGAGTCCCGAAGGCCACCGCCTCGCCGTGCAAGAAGCCGCCGATCTTGGGATGTGCGGAGAAGCCCCGCACCAAGGCATGCGCCAGCGACAGTCCGCCGCTTTCGAAACCCACCCCCGACAGCAATACCGTCGCCTCGATGACCCGCTCGACCGATTCATCGGGCGCATGCTGTTCCGCGACCTGGCGCAGCGCGGCCGCGCCGTATGCGACGATGACAGAGTAACAACGGTCAGCGAACAATCGCGCCGTGGGCAACGACAGGGTGCCGAAGAAGTTGCGGCCTCGGGTCAAATGGCATTGGCGCGCTTCGAAGGTCTTGCTCAAGGCATCGCCCATACCGGCCGAAAAAAATCGCGCGGGTGCCTGCGCGATGACTTCGGTGTCGACCAGCACCACGTCGGGATTCCGTGCCAGCAACTCGACGCCCGCGACTCGATGCGCCTCGTCGTAGAGGACGATCAGGCGGCTGGTCGGCGAGTCATTGGAGGCGATGGTCGGAACGATGATGAGCCGCGCTCGGCGTTGGCGCGAGATCCCCTTGCCGGTATCGATGGTCTTGCCGCCGCCGAGCGCCACGATCGTGTCGCGCTCGCCTGCCTGGGCGGCAAGATCGGCGATGATGGGTGCGGTGCATTCGCCGCGGAAGTCGAGCCAAACCGACGATATTGGCGCGGCGCGCGCGCCGGACAGCAATGCCGCGTCGATGCGGCTGCCGAGTGCGCGCCGCACGGTCGCGTCTGCGAGCAGCGCAATGCTGCGCGCGCCGAGTTCCTCGAGCAACTGCGGCAGCTGGCGCAGCGCCTGCGGACCTTGGATATAGCGGCCCGGAAAACCCATGCTGCGAACTTCGGCGCTCATGCGCAACTCTCCATCACCGGCAGTCGCGCCAAGGCATGATTGATGGGGGCCAGCGCCACCTGCGAGCTGCGGTACAGACCGAAGAGTTCTTCATAGAATTGCGAGCGCCGTGAGTCGGGCCGCGCGCCGCCGATGACTTCTGTACAAGCATTGGCCGCGGCCCGTTCATTTTCGAATAGGCCCACCCCGACGCCCGCGAGCAACGCCGCGCCAAATGAGGCGTCGGTAACCCGCGGCAACAGAACTTCGACGCCGAGCACGTCGGCGACGATCTGCCGCCAACAGGCGCTCCGCGCACCGCCGCCGGCCATACGCACCGTCTGCATGTTCATGCCTTGCGCGCGAAACTGTTCCAGCACATCGCGCAGCGAGCAGGCAATGCCTTCATACAAGGCGCGCACGAAATGCGCCGGTTCGTGCCGAAAGGTCATGCCGATGAAATCCGCGCGCAACAAAGGGTCCCAGTGCGGCGCGCGCTCTCCCTGCAAGTAAGGGTGGAACAACAGGCCGAGCGCGCCGGGCGGCACCGCGGCGGCAAGCGCGTCCATATGATCGAATGCCGCGGTCCCGTGGTGGCCGAAGAAGCGGTCGCGCAGCCAGCGATGCGCCGATGCACAGCTGTTGGTGCCGGTGATGGTGTACCAGAGACCGGGAACCGCAAAAGGATAGTTGATGAGCGTGGGATGCACGCGCGGCGCATCCCCGATGATGCTGACGGTTGCGGCCGTTGCCAGCTTCACGGTGCCATCGCCCGGATTGATCGATCCAACGCCAAAGGTTTCGACGGAAGTATCCGATGTGCCGCAAACCACCGGCGTGCCGGCGCGCAGTCCGCAAGCCGCGGCGGCCGCCTGAGTGACATTACCCACGACAGCCGTTGCCGCGACGATCGGCGGCAGCGTGCGCGGATCGCAGTCAACGGAGGCGCACAACGGCGCCGACCACGCGTCCGCCGCCACGTCGAACAATAGCGTCCCCACCGCATCGGTGCGGTCGGTTTCCCAGGTACCTGTGAGACGCGAGCGCAACCAGTCCTTCGCCACATAGATGCGCCGTACGCTCTGCATGAGCTGCGGTTCATGACGCGACAGCCAGAGCAGCTGCGGCGCCGTCCAGGTGGGGGTCGGACGGTTCAACGCAACGCGCAGGAATTGCTCGCCAATGCGCTGCTGTAGGTCGGCGGCCTCGGCGCCGCTGCGTTGGTCGTTCCACAGAATCGCGGGACGCAGCAAGCACCCTTGCGCATCCTCGAGCACCGGGGTATGTGCGCCGGCGCTGAAGGACACCGCCGCGACCTGATCAGCGTTGATATCGGCGCGCGCAAGCGCCTGAGGGACGGTGGTGCACACCGCGCGCCACCATTCCTCGGGGCTTTGCTCGCTCCAACCGGCTTTCGGCGAATGCGTCGCGATGTCGGCGCTCGCGGCGCCGATCACGCGGCCATCCAGCGCCACGATCATCGCCTTGAGACTTCCGGCACCGAGATCAATACCCATCAAGGCTCGCGCACTTGCCATATCAGCCCCGCGCTGCCGCGGCGAGCGCGGCATCCAGCGCCGCGTCAATATCGAATCCGTATGTACAGTGCGTACGGCTTTCGCGCACCGCGTCGCGACGTCGCAGCGCTTCAATCACGCCGCTGCACTCTCCTAAGCGACTGTCCAGATAGGCGAGGGCCAGGAGCGACATGGCCGAAGGCGTCTGCGATTCGATCTGCGAAGGCGCCTGTGCCGCGTGCGATGGCCTGCAGGTGTTGGGGCAAAATGCGCAGCTGCGCAGTGTCTCGAGCGCCGCGCTCATCGCACGTCTCCTGGAGCGATGGCCACGGCGCCTGGGGTCGTTCGCAAACCGACCTTGCCGGGATTCAAGAGATTCCGCGGATCGATGCCGTCTTTCAGAATTTGCAGCAGTTCGAGTCCCACGCCCAGTTCCTGGCGCAGCCATTCATTGCGAAAGACGCCCACGCCGTGATGATGCGCAATCGAGCCGCCGAGCTCGAGACAAATGCTCTCCAAGCGCCGCCACGCTTCCCCGTGCAAGTGCATCGCCTCCGCATGTTCCATGGGCGGCAGCCGCACCGTCATGTATTGGCATGCGCCTTCCGGATAAATGTGGGACCAATGCGCCCCGAAGTGGGCATCCGGATGAAGGCTGCGTACGGCTTCGCCCATGCGCGCGTGCATTTGCGGCAGCGCTCGCCAGCTCCCGGTGACCTCGATCGTATCCATGCAGTATCCCGCGGTCTGCCACTTGATCGAGTAAGACTGATAGCGGGTTTGCTCCCAATGCCGATAGGGTGCGTCATCGGTGGCGAGCGCATCGTGCGCGCAGCAAATGTCGTGCGCGAGCGCCGTCTCGGCGAGGGCCAAGCTGCGCGGACCTGAGAATTTTAGAATCCCCAAGATCGGCCGTTCTTTGAATACTTCGATGCCTTCGGTGCGAGCTTGCGATTCCGGCGCATCGTAGAGACGCATGACACTCGGCCTAACCTCGCGCTGCACAATCTCACGCATGGCATTGAGACCGCTCTGCAAATCGCGGAAGGCGTACACGGCGCCGCCTTCGTATTCCGGCAAGCGATGGATGCGCAGCGTCAATTCGGTGATGAAACCGAAAACACCCTCGGAGCCGATCATTAAATCCTTGATGCTCGGGCCCACCGCGCGGCGCGCGACGGGCCTGACCTCGAGCAGGCGTGCATTAGGTAGCACGACCTGCAGGCCGATCACAATGTCCTCGATCTTGCCGTAGCGCGACGATGCTTGACCGGCGCCGCGGCAGGCCGCCCATCCGCCCACGGTCGACATATAAATCGACTGCGGCAAGTGATTTGCGGTGTAGCCGCGCGCGGCCAGCGCCGCCTCGAACTGTCCGCCGTTCATGCCGGCCTCAACACGCACGGTGCGATCGATCTCATCGATATCGAGGATGCGGTTCATACGCTTGAGGTCAACCATCACCTCGCAGCTCAAGGGCAGCGTACCGCCGAGTACGCCTGATCCGGCGCCGAACGGGATGAGTTTCACGTCGAAACGATTGGCCGCCTCCACGATCTTGACCAGTTCATCCCGTGATCCGGGCGAGACGATCGCGGCAGGCAAGGTGGCCGGCAATCTGCCCGCACGCAGTTGGAACAGCCCCCAGGGAAGCCGATCGCGCGCGTAGGCATATCGATCGGCGATGCTCTCGAGCAGGTTCGCCGGACCGACGATCGCGCCCAACGCCGCGGCCGCCGCGGCCGGCAATGGCTCTGCGCGCCACTCACTTTGAGCCCCGTGACTCTCAATGACTGACGGCATGGGACTCCAAGGTTGCGGGAGCGGCGGCGCAGGCTGCATGCCACGAACGGCGCAGCCAGGTGGCGCACGCCACACTGTCGGCGAACAGGGAATAGCGCGCACCGGCCCCGTAGTCGGCGAAAGGGATGATTTCAGTACTGATGTGCAGTTCCTCGCGGCTGCCGCGGGTCGCATGATGCTTCAGCAGCGACAGCATCACCTGCTTCCAGGGCTCGAGCGCCGCTTCGTTCCATTCGGCATGCCAGGTGTTCGGCGGCGGACGCGTGAAGGGAAACTGGATGCCTCGCCCCGGCTTTCCATCCGGGTGCTTGCCCCAGACATTGATCGGATTGTTCGGCGCCGCCGGCCGCGCATGTGCGTGACCGACCAAATCGCGGCCGATCCAGCGTTCGGTCACGCTGCGCGAATCGAACGGATCGAGGATAAGACGACCGGCAATGATGTCGTCGCGCATACCTTGCACGGCTTGCTCGCGCGGATTGTCGATCTTGAAAATCACATGCGACGCATCGAGGGTCATGCTGAAACGCGAGCCTGCGCGCTCGACCAGATCTGCCACGCGTTCGATGCGGCCGAAGTGCTCGGACCACATATTGACGTGCACCTCAAAGCACGGCGTCACGCCGAGCGTCGCGCCGGTCTCAGATGCACGCAGGTAAGCGGCGGCGACGCGTTCATCGGTGAGCGCCACGCCCTTCGCGTCCAGGTGCGAGAGCTGCACATTTTGCACCTTGGCGCCGAGCGCGCGCCCGATGTGCAAGTGCCAGTCGAGTAGCGCCTCATCGCGATCCAACGTGTAATAGAAACCACCGGCGCGGATCGGAATGCCGTACCGCTCACTCAAGCGTAAGTGCGCATCCAGTTCACCCGGGGGCGGCGAGCGTTCGTAGTAATCGAACACCCCGGCATCATGAACCATGCGAAATCGCGTTTCCAGATCGAACTGGTCCGCGTCGGTGTGAACCACGCTGTTGCCGGTAATGCCGATGAGCAGAGTGCGCGCAGTGGACATGGGGCATGCTGGCGGGCCGCCGGCAACGGTGCTCTGCGCGGGGCGCTAATCTCTGCTCACTTGCCGCTACTTAGAGTTTGCGGGAACCTCTGCGAGCAACTCGCGGGGGGTCACACCGGTGCCCGCACGCAGGACGCGTGCGAATTGGGCATAACTGCCGAAACCAGCATCAAATGCAGCCTCGGTCAGATTACGGCATTCGCCCGATTGGACCCGTTCCTGAAAGCGGCGCATTCGCACATGGTTGCGGTGGGCTGAAACCGGACGCTCCACCTGCTCGGAAAACAAGTGACTCAAGCGGCTGGCGCTCATGTGCACGATGCGCGCGAGTTCCGGGAGCGGCATGGAAGGATTGCCGTCCAGCAGGGCCAACGCCTTGACGATGGCAGGATGCATCGGCCTTCCCAGGCGTCCGGACTGCGATTCGGTGATGTGGCAGGCCTCATCGAACCACCAAGCAAGTCCGTCGGCGTGGTGCATAGGATCATCCTCGCAAGCCACCAGCGAGGTCGCCACTGCGGTCAAGTGCCGTCGTTCTGCCTCGCGCAAACGGCGCGGCCTGGCAAAGGGCGGCCGCTGCGAGGCGGAATTCGGAACCCGCTGGGTGCGCTGCGCGAGGAACTGCGGTCGCGCCAACACCACCCAGAATGCGAGATCCGCGCTCGCCTCGATGATCATGTGCTGTTGCTCTGGGAAGAGCCAAAAAAGATCGCCGCAAGTCAGTGTCTGAACCCGATCATCGATCAAATAGCGGCACGAGCCGGTCTCGATCAAGTTGGCCTCGATTTCCGGGTGGCTATGCGCCTGGGTCATGCGCTTATATCTCGGCCTCGCCGCCTGGCTGAGCCAGCACACGCCCGTGAGCGTTTCGGGAATATGTGAAATTGTCGAGCGAACCACCGTGACTCCCCCTTGCACCCAAGGCTAGCATGGAATGCAGAGTCGTCGATGCCTTCAGCAGAGATGTCGGTGGACAAGAGGCCTAGGATCAAAACGTGCCCCAACCGGAGAAACACATGCTTAGCGGCGCTCAAATTGACCAATTCAACACCCGTGGATTCTGTGTCCTTGAGCGCGCGATGTCGCCGCAGCAGCTTAGCTCAGTGCGCGCCGCGGCCGACGAGTTGGTGAAGGCCAGCGTCAATGGCGAGCCTTACCCACCCTCGTATCTGCGCGAAGGCGAAACCTACGGCGCCATTAATAAGAGCAGCCGCTTGTTTTTTTCAAATCGCTGCGAGCACTTTCCCGGATTCGAGGGCTTCGTGAAGGGTGAGCTGATCGCTGCCATCGCGCGCGACTTGTTAGGGACCAATGTCTTTTTGTTCAACGAACAAATCGTTGTCAAGGCGCCGCAACACGGCGACAGCTTTGCGTGGCACCAGGACTCAGGCTACGTCCGCTTCAAGCATCGCGCCTTCCTCACGCTATGGTGCGCATTGGACGATGCCACGCGTCACAACGGAACGGTGTACCTGATCCCGCGCGATCTTCACAAGGAAACGACGGTGGCCGCGCATGAGTGGGAAGAGAATGGCTCCAACTTGGTCGGCTACTGCGGTACCGAACAAGGCGAGATGATCGAAGTTCCCGCCGGCTCCATCGTGGTGTTTTCCAGCCTGACGATGCACCGCACTGGCGCCAACAACACCGACCGCCCCCGACGCGCCTTGGTGTGCCAGTACAGCGCCGAACCCCTTCTACGCCCGGAAACCGGCCGGCCGCAAAATCGCGCTATGCCGGTTCCAGTCATAGCAGTAAATTAATCTAAGGCCACGCCGGAATTTCGTAGCGGAAGGGATCGGCCGTTGACCGATTGGCATGCCACACGTAGTCGCCGGTCACGTGAATGTGTTTCTAGCCCGAGCGGCGACAGATGCGGCAGAAGGGTTGAGCTCTGACCTTGGAGCCTCATCCGCGCACTACACGATGCCAAAGGTCCACTCGAAATCCCCGCTGATCCACTTTCAAGGCGTGCCTTCCTCTGACGGCTTTGCCGGCTGAACAACTCCAACGATAAATCGTCTCATGGCCGGTGGCGTAGGCTGGGACCGATCCAGCGTCCGGGTTGTCGATGCAATAGCGCTCGGCGCCCAAGTTGCGTTTCGCCCGATCGGCTTTGCTGCCACAAGGGATATTGGCGCCGACCGCGCACACGTAAACAGCACCACCCATGCAGCGCCAGTAATCGCCGGTCGCAGGCGCTGGGGAATCAACGGTCAGTCCGATCGCCTTTGCGAGATACGGCCTTAGGGCCGGCGGCACGGGGGAAGCGCCGCCGGACGGCACATCGATATCGCCGATGGCAGAACAGTAAGCGAAGGGATCGCTCGGCGGAATCGCCTCATCAGCCCCGGCAAACTCGGCTAACGCCCCGAGCGCTATGAAAGTGAACGCGATAACCGTCAGCAACCTCTCCGGCACTCGCGGCGGCAAGCTCGCCAACAACCTTAGCAGCCGATCTTCCATGGGTAGCTTATCATGCGTTGGATCGCGCTATTATTACAGCCCTGGGATGCTGACGCTAACCGACAATATTCTGATCACCGTCGCTACGATGGCGGCTTCGTTGCTTTTCATGGTTGCGCTGAACCGGTTGTGGCCGGTCGAAAAGCGTCATACACAAAACGATCTAGTGGGCTGGCAGCTGAGTGTTCTTGGCACCACGTACGCCGTGACCTTGGGTTTCATGCTGTACACGGGCTGGACCAACTTTAGTGCCGCATCTCTGAACGCGGAGATGGAAGCCAATGCGCTGCGCAATATCTACCGCCTGTCAGAAGGCTTGCCGCAACAGCAGGCGCAAATCCAGGGATTGACGCGGGCGTACGCCGACGCCGTAATCGATCATGACTGGCCCGACATGGCCGAAGGGCGGTTACCTGAGGACAGCCACGAAATCAACGAAAGCATGTGGAAGGCATTAATGACGGTCCAAGCGGCGGGGCCCCCCGAAAGCACTGCCGAGGATCACGCGATATCCGAGCTGAGTGTATTGACTCAACATCGCCGCGCTCGGCTGCTGCAGAGTACTTATCGGCTGCCCGGCATCTTTTGGTGTGTGCTCCTGGTAGGGGGAGTGCTGACGATCCTATCGGTCTCTATGTTCGGCTCGGCCAGCGTTCGAATCCACACCATGCAGGTATTCTCCATCACGTTATTGATAACACTGGTGATGCTAAGCATCGCCGACGTCGATCGGCCCTTCCAAGGGTGGGTCCGGATCAGCGATTACGCCTTTAGACGGGCACAGATGAGCATGCACGAAAGTAATTGATGTTCAATTTCCATCGCCCGCTCGAACCTTGCGTCGGATCACCTTAGAATCCATCTTTGCAAGGTGCGGGTGGGGAATCTGCAAAGGAGCTGCCACATGTCGATTCAGACTAGCAAATTCGCTGCCATCGTCGCTCTCGAGATTGCGATGGCGCTTTCGATTGCAGCGTGTCAAACCGAAAGCCAGCGAGTCGCCGAGCGCGAGGATAATCTTGCTGCCGCCGGCTTCATCGTCAGACCAGCCAACACGCCGGAACGCCAGCAGATGCTGCATCGTTTGCCACCACACACCTTTGTGCGGCGGGTCAACGGCGATGTGATTCATTACGTATTCGCGGACCCGCTCGTTTGCGGCTGCCTGTATGTCGGTACCCAGCAAGCTTACAACGCCTACAAGTTGCATCAGCAACAGCAAAACCTCGCCGATGAGCAGGCGATGACGGCGCAAAGCTATGCGGATCCCGCATGGAGTTGGGGTGCTTGGGGCCCCTGGGGACCCGTGCGCCCCTACGGATTCGTCTATGGATCAGGGGTTGGTTGGTGAGGGCTTGCGGGCCCAGAAATGGGCGCGCGCGATTTCAGAAGCGGCACGAATGACCAGATTCTTTGGGATGCTCGGGATTGCGGCAGGCTTACTGATCGCGGCGGGCGCGTTGCCGGCGTGCACCACCACCTACGTCGTGCCGCCCGACCCGATCCCGGTGATTGGTGCACAGATAATGGGGCGCGTCGGGGAGTGCGCTGATGTGCAAGATGGCGGTACCGCCGACGGCACCCCCATCGTCGTCGTTCAGTGCCACGGTAGCCCGAACCAGCGCTGGTTCATCAAAGACGGCGCGATTTCTGAAAGTTTCGGCAGCTGCATCGATGTGCAGGGGAGCGCGCCCAACGACGGCGCCCCCATCATTCTGGTCACATGCACCGCAACCTTGAGCCAGCAATGGTCGATACGCGACGGCCAGATCGTAGGTCTTGGCAATAAATGCCTGACCGAGACCGGCGGCATTAGCGCCGATCAAACACCGCTGATTCTTTCTAGCTGCAACCAAAGTCCGGGCCAGCAATGGGCCATTCGATGACGTCCTAAGCGAAGGAGCCAAACATGAACCAGTATATGCTTTTAGCCGCCCTCTTCATTGGCGTTGGCACCCTCGCCGGAGCGGCAGACGCCGCTCAACTGGTCAGTGCTGCGAGCGGCTCCTGCATGAACCTGCCGGAACATGGCGGTAGCGCACCCGACGGCACCAAGGTGCGGCTGTTTCAATGCCACGATACGTCCAATCAGGTATGGACGGTGAGCAACGGCCAGATCAACTCGAGCTTCGGCGGCTGTCTCGATATCCAAGGCAGCGTTCCCACCGCACAAGTGATCATAGTGGCCTGCAATGGCAGACCCAGCCAGAAATGGAGCATCAGCAACGGCCAAATCGTGGGACTGGGAGGAAAATGTCTGGATGTTCAGGGCGGCGGCACGGCCGACACGACGCCCTTGATCATTGCCCCCTGTTCCGCTTCCCCTAGCCAGCAGTGGTCGGTGCAATAACCGCACTGCGCGTGATCGGGACAATCCCTGCAATCAGGGCAACACTTGCAGCTGCTGCGTGACCGGAATGTCGCTGGATATTTTCGCCGAATTCACCAGTTCACTCAGCAGTGAGAGCACCAGCAGGCTGTGATCGTTGAAGGTTTCGGCCGCGATTTGAATGCTGCCGCTGCCGATGGCAAGGTTCTCACCGCCGTAGTTCAGCTCGAGTTTCACTGGCTTCGCAGCGGCTGCATCCGCCTGGCGCAGCACGAACATGGTGTCCCGAATTGACATCGCTTGGCTCCCCACCACATCGCGCTCGAGCGGCGCGCTCCACGTGACGCCGTTTTGCTGGCGCAAGACCGCACCGAGATATTGAAATACTTCAGAGATCGAACGCCATTCAATATGCCCCAGTGTCTCGATATATTTCTGATACTCGCTTTGCGCGGTAGGTTCTCGAATGGTTTGATCCGCGTAGCAATCGTCCGCACGCAGGAATGCGCCGATGCGGTTCTGCTGCAACGAAGCGCCGACCTCCGTTGCAGAGCCGACCGGCTCACTTCCGGCGCGGCTGCCCACCCGCGCTGATTCACCGCCAGTACGTTCGACAGAACCGGCGGTCGCACCGCTTGCGGTCAGCGATCGGATCAACGAATAGGAAGCAAATTCATGTGTGCCGTTCAGAGAGTTCGGTTTCAGTGTCAGCGACTTGGACGCATGACAGGCATGAGTCCCGGAGGGCGCACCGGATTCGCATTGATTCTTAAAATCTTCCAATCGGTCCTCCCAATCCTGTGCGAACGGCAAGCGCGGCGCAGCCCCAGGCGAGGCTTCCGCATGTCTCGCTGCCGCGATGTCAGCTCCTACCGGGTAAATGTAGAAGGTGCCGTCCACCGTTTTGATCGGGTCGTCTGCGCATACGGCCACTTGGTTCGCATAGACGCGGTACAGCTGTCCCTGTCCGGTGCCCTCATTGTTGCCGACGTGATAGCGACCGTCCGCAATATGGGTCGCGAGCACATAGGCGTCCAACGGGTTCGATTCTGGCTTTATCGTGCCCTGAGGCCCAACAGTCAGCGGTAGAAACGGAAACGGCGGGCCGACGAGCTCCAGTATCGTCATCACCTTCAGCTCAGCGGAGGGCAGCATGCTTTCCACGACGGCTTTGAAGGCCCGCTGCTTTTCCACCGAATCGGGATCGTTGACGAATTTATGGTGGCAGGCGATGAGCGGCGTACCAGGTGCTCTCTGCGGCTTAACACTATCGGTTGGCAATTGACTTGACGTCTGCGCCGGCAGGTTCGCGGCCGCCGGTACGGATCTGCCGCCCGCACAGTCCTCCATGGAAGGCGCGTACGAGTCGGCAAATTGAATGTCCTTGACGAACAAGAGCAGCAGCAACTCATGGGCGATGCCGCTATTCCATTTACTGGCTACGTATACCGGGGATATGGGCTGAATGATGTTCAAGGTAAAGCCCCGCGTATCGAGGGCCGCCATGCTGAAGGTCGGAGTGGTACCGACCTGCACCGAAGGAGTAACCGTAGTGCGCGGAGTCGTTCCAGTACCGCCTCCGATGGGCACGCTCAGTCCGAGAGTCGCTTGCTCCGACATGGTGCCGGTCACGGTTGAGAGTTCGGTGATGCTGAGCGGAAGGTGGTCTCGGGCGCGAACGATGTTCGCAAGCAGCACGCGCTGAGCAGCGAGGCCTTAAATGCAGTCCGTCTTCAATCCCAAATCGCAGTGGAAATGGTGCCGTCCCGACTAATCACCAGGGTCAGGCGGTTGGGGTTGGACTCGGCACTGGGTATGCCGTCGGAATGCCTGATGATCCGCGATACCGGCGGCAGCTGCTCCTCTTTGACCACTTCCGCCGCGGACTTGCCGGGCGGCATGGCCGCGCCCTTGGCCACAAAAACCTTGCCCACGCATTTACTGCAATCCTCGCCCCCACCCTTGCCTTCGACATACCCCGGCAACTGCGTCAGCGTCACCGACTCGGACGCGCTGTGCACATTTACGCCCTTATAGGGATGACTGCTCTCGATCGGAAATATGGCCTCGATGGACTCAAAACCGGTTGCTTCCATCGCTTCCGCCGGCGCCCGCGCTACCAATACCAGTTCCAGGATGCCATCCTTCGGCGTGCCGCGCGTGAGCGGCACCAACTCCGCTTCCTCCCAACCCGGAGTGCTGGCAAGCCCACGGACCCGAATGATGTCAAGCGGTGTGCCGTGATTACTGCGCAGCACCTCGACACTGACGATTCGAAGCACAGGGGCAACCACATCGGGCCGATCCTCGCTGCCGCCGCCTTGGCTTCCAGCTTCCGGGCGCGCAGTGTTCGGCGCGTTGCCATGAGGTTCGGCGGCGCTTGACTGAGCGAGAGCGGCGCCGCTCACCAGCAATGCTAACCCGGCAGCGAATAAAGTGGTGGCAGTGCCTGTTGGTTTCATCATCGCATTCTCCCTTGAAACTTCGATGTTCCTCGTGCAGCAACGTTTCTCATAGGCTTGACGCGCCGGATTCCGTCAGGTGCGGTCCAGACTCAACGCTACTGGCTATCGCATCGGGTGCCCAGCTATCCTCGCCCGGCTCACGATCCTTCAGCCTGTCGAACGCGTCCAGTATCAAATCGATCGGCACCATTTGAGTCAGGCTGCAAAATGAGGTGCGGGTTCCCGTAAAGCTGCCTGCCTCGGCAAGTTTGTTCACCGGCGCTCCGCCGCCGCATACAGAAAAGTATTCGCAATTTCTGCGGCAGGCTTCGACCCCAAGCGCAATGTCGTGCGCCATCGCTTTCATGGCTCGGCTGCGCCGCATGGATTCCAGCGAGGCGGTGTGGATATTGCCGACGATGAAATCACCGTAATCGCCATTTTTTAGGCCCAGCAATTCCGGCGAGAAGCTGGACACATTGCCGTGGCAGTCCACGTTCATCATGCCGAATGGCTCGACCTGAGAATTTCTCATCGAGACTTCATTAGGACGAAACACTCGCGGCAGCATCCCGTCGACTTCCCGGATAAAGCGAATCTGTTTGCCTTGACGAGAGAGTTTCCAGAACGTTTCGAGGAATCGTTTGAACCGTCGCTGCGCGTCGCCGGCTGCGAAGAGGCCCGAGACGTGTGTGCCTTCCGATTCTTCTACATTAAAGCAAACGTCTTCGATCCCTTCGGAGATATAAAAATCCAGCATCTCGTGCGGCGCTTCCATGGCGGTCTCTGATAGCACGGAGATCACATGGAACGGCACTTGATGTTGGCGCAGCATGCGAATGCCGGCGAGTGTCTTCTCGAAGGTACCGCGGCCTGAACGGGTGATCCGCTGGGCGTCATGCATCCTCTGCGGGCCGTCTATGCTGACGCCAACGTTGATATCCCGGGTTTTTAAGAATTCGCACCAGGCCGCGGTGATCAGCATTCCGTTGGTCTGAATTGAATGCTGTAATTGCAAGTTGCGGGGCCGTAGAGCTTCGATGGTCGCGAAAGCGGCATCGTAAAAGGAGATTGGCAGAACTAGCGGCTCGCCGGCGTGCCAAATGACCGTAAGACCCTCCCCTACCCAACCCGACGAGAATACCTTTTCGAACAGCGCGGCTACCGTGCTCTGCGCCATCACGGTCTTGTCATTGCGATCCGGTAGATAGCAATAACGACAATTGATATTGCAAAACGGCGTCGGTTGCACGACGACGGTTTCTAGCAGCGGAACTGAGTCGAGCATCGTGAGCTAGGCTGGGTCGTACGGCTTCTGGAGGCCTCGATTACCAGTTGTGCCAAAAGTTGTGCCAACCATTGTGCCAGCCACCATTGCCCCAACCGCCGTTGCCCCAACCGCCGTTGCCCCAGCCGCCATTGTGCCAGCCTCCATTACCCCAGCCGCCATTGCGCCAACCACCGCCGTTACCCCAACCCAGGCGCCAGCGACCCCAACCCCCGTTGCCCCACCAAGCGGGAGCCGCTTTCGGATCGCTCGCCGATGGGTCGCTCGCCGAACCGGACAAACTGGACATTCCGTCCCTGATCTCGAGCAGTCGGGTCGACACACTTGCGCCGGCGGTTGTCTGCGCTGCGGCAGGCGCGTTAGTCGCCGCCTTGGCATCGGGAGACCCCAGCGCCAGGAGCACTGAGGCGCCGAAAGCGCCCGCGGGCAAAATCACGGAGAGGGTTTTGAGAATGCGATTCCGTTGCGTCATTGGTATTCACCCTGATATTGAATCCCGCGGATTCAGTCGCCGGCTTCACCTCCAAAAAATTACGCCATTCCAGAAATGTTCGCAACCTTAGTTTCGCGTTTAGGGGTATCCCCTGCCTGCTCGTTATTAGTTGACACTGATGCGTACCCAACAGGCTGTCAGGGGCTTCAAATCAGGTTTACGATGTCCGAAGGATTGGGGGGTGAACTGGACTGGATGCCTATTGCTAGCGCATATTGATAAGCATCACCGCTATCAACACGCGAGTGCCAATGAAAAAACAAACTCTGAGCGCCAGTTCCGGTTCTCGCCGTCACCGCATCATTGACCTCCTGGGTAACGCCCGGGCAGATCTCAAGGGGCAATACCAACATGTGCATGAACGTCGAGTGGCATAACTTTCCGGTTGCAGGCAATCCGCTGCGCGTCAGGGGCTGCGCAATTCAGGAGTCTCTCTGATGAAATGTTCAAACACAGGTTTGTTGATTCTCTACCTGGTGATGGTCCTCCCCTTGTTTGCCTGCGCCACCACACATCAGATCTCCAGTGGCAGTACTAACCAATGCATGAATGTCGTGAACCATGGGTATCCCGTGCCGGGCGCCCCAGTGCACGTCAAGCAGTGTGATCCGTGGAAGAACCAGCAATGGGCGTTCGACAATGGACATATCGTCGGCGTGGGTGGATTTTGTCTCGACGTGCAAGGCAGTGCAGCTACCGAGGGTGCGCCACTGCTATACGTCCCCTGCGATGGTCGACCGAGTCAGAACTGGAGCGTATCCAACGGCTCCATCGTAGGTATCGGCGGGAAGTGCGTCGATGTCCAAGGTGGTGTCCCCTACGACCAGGCACCGTTGGATCTCTCAACATGCAACGGCAGCCCGACTCAGCAATGGGCCGTGCACTGAAGCGCTATCCAGAATAGCTCTAGATCCTGACTCATGTAGAGGTCGCGGCTCAGCTGTGCCTAACGGCAAACATCAACTCTGTGGGAGATACTCATGAGCTACACCTATGACCTCAGCCCCGCCACGAGTTTCGAAGATCGCTATAGCCAATTCATTGCGTTCGGCATCCCGAAAGCGGATGTCGATACATTGCGAACCACGATCAAAGATATGTGGGCCGATGCGCCGGGCGGATGGTCGTATGAATGGTCCGCGTTCGCGCGGAAATATTTGGAAGCCGGAAACCCGCTGCTCGCCTCGTTCGCCTACGGTTTTGCCATCTTTCCGTGCCTCGCCACCGATGCGCGGCGCAAGGCGCAGCAAAACCAACTCGAATGCTACCTCAAGGCGGCACAGAGCTTCCCCGTCAAATTCGAGCGCAGAATGCTCGCGATTCCCTATCAAGGCGGAACTGTGAGCACACCGGTGCATTTGTTTTCAGTGACAGGCCAGTATGCGAGCGCGCCGGTGCTGATATACACCGGCGGCGTCGATACCTTCAAAATGGGACTGCACCCGGTCTACGTGACATTGGCCCAACGCCTCGGCATTACGATCTTGGGCTTCGACATTGCAGGCACGGGCGAAAGTACTATCCCACTTTCCATCAAAGGTGACGAGCCGGTGCTCGGGGTCGTGAAGGAAGCGCACAAGCTCGGTAACGGCAAGGTCGCACATCTCGGATTTTCCTTCGGCGGCAACTTCTCCGCAATGACCGGACTTACCGGCGCGGTCGATGCCGCTATCGTAAACGGTGGTCCGGTCGATAAGGCTTGGGGGAAAGAAAACGCGCAGAACTTGCCTTTTGGCATGCCCGGCATCATCGGTAACGACATGGGGTTCGACCATGAGCCGACCACCGCGGACTTCATGGCGGCAGTACAACAGTTCTCGCGGCGATCGCTGCTCGATCGAATGGATAATTCTCCAATGCTCGTCATCAACGGTGCGAACGACTATTTCGTCCCGCAGGCCGATACGCTCGTTTTTAAAGGCCGCCGCAACACCGAGGTGTATCTGATTCCGGACATCGGACATTGTGGCGTCTTGGGGGGGGCCGTCCAAGATGGGGGAAGTGATCGACAGGGCAATTTCCTGGCTGCCGGCGCAGATTGGTCTGGCTAGCCGCTAGTACGACGAGAACGCTCGATCATGACGAAACCGTCGAGGCTCGCTCCAGTTCGGACCGAGCCTCGACTGAGTAAGCCTTCGAGTTCCTAGCCAGGTCCACCAAAATGATCGACGCTGCTCCTACCGAGCGTTGAGGTTTCTGATGAGCTTTTCAGCGAAACGCCGGTTGGAATAGCCACTTCCAACTCGGTCGGTACGGTAACGCGCCATTTGTGGCGCGGTGCAACCTACTTTGTTGCCCACAATGTCTCGTCCAACCAATCATACATGCGAGCGTAGGCAAGGCGGCTCACGCCCGCCTCGCAATGCGCGCCCGCGCCCTCGGCATCGGTAAACTTCATGAACGTCTTCGGACACTTGAGGTGGTCGAAAAGCTGCTGAGACTGGCCTTGGAAATACAGATCTTTCTCTGCGTCGCAAACAAGAGTAGGACACGTGATCTGCTCGGCGAGCCCGCTCTTCAGACTAAAAGGCAGGAACGCGGCGATAAAGGCACGCGGGCTCGAGGTGCCGGTCACGTACATGCCGTGGGTGAACATCCATCGTGCAACGCTGCTGGTCTTCATCGCCTTATCATACGTCGCGTCCAACTCGGGGGCGCTCGGGGCGGTCAGGGCTGCACGAACCTGCTCCCGCTTCTCCGCCGGGAAACTTCCCAGCTGCGCCGTACCGAAGTCGTAAATGCCATCATCGCAAATGCAGGCCGCGAAACGATGCTCGAAAGCAGCAGCGCGGGGCGCGAGGTATCCGCCAAGGCTGACTCCGTGCAGGGCAAGCCTTTTCGGATCGACGTCTTTGCGGGTCAGTACATAGTCTACGACAGGTGTGACCACCTTTTCCCAGTCCGGCCGGAAGTGCAGGCCTTGGCGGTGTACGGTTCCAAACTGACCGGGACCGTCGAATACCAACATGTTGAAGCCGCGATCGACCGCAGCAACGCGCGCCCATCCAGTGCATTTCCTCCGCTGACCCGTCGAAGCCGTTGTTCAACACGAGCGTCTTACGCGGCGTGCCGGAACTGCCGCCCGGATGGAAATACCCCGGGATCGTCGTCCCTTCATAGGGGATTTCCACAGGTTCGATTGCCGGCGTAAAGAGCGCTGCGGACGCTTTGTAGCAGGCGACGGAGCGATCGTAGGCTCGCTTGACCCGCGGATCCTGTGGATTGGCGTGTAGGAAAAACTCGGCGCTGCGATAGTAGCTGCAGGCGCGCAGGTAACTATCACGGGCGCTGATCTTATGACCTTTCCTGAGCTGACCATCAGCTTCATCAGCGAGCCGGTCGGCCACCAGGGTATGTGCGTCGTACCAACTGTCGTAATCACCGGACTTGATGTTCTTGGAGATGGCGATGACTTCGCCGAACAGCGCGCCGCCGTAGTCCGCGGCTCCGAACAGGCGGGAGATCTCAAACCAGAATTCAGGATCGTCCTTAAAGAGCAACGCCTCGGTACCGGAATCAGCCGGTGGCGCTGCTTTTGCTAGCGTTGCGGATTTCGCAGGTGACGCCGCTGCAGCAAGTATTGCAGCGGCTTGCGCGAGCATTTGAGTACTCATTGGGAGGCCCTCGTGGATTGTGCGGCGGAGTGAGTATTTGAAAGCGTTGGATTCAACCGATCGCGAAATTCGCGATGTCGCCGGCGGTGGAGCGAGCGATATCCGGACAGATGGCCGGCAAGAGGATCTCGATGCCGTGGCACGCGCCCATCATTTGGCGGCAACGCGCCGAAACCCCACTATTCATCAGAAGCCGGTAGAAGGCGATGCCCTCATCGCGCAATGGATCGCACTCGTTGACGCTGATGACCGTCGGCGGCAAGCCTTCGACATCCTCTCGCTTGGCGAAGCTGGGCCATGCGAGCGGGTTGCGGGCGTTAAAGGCCTCGATGCCGTAAGCCATGGTGGCGCGGTTGTCCCCGAAGTTGAGCACGATGCCCTCATTCTCGATGGAGGACGGGTATTGCGGCTGCGGCCACTCACCGGCGATGTAGGGGCACAAGGAGTAGATGCCCTGGATGTTCATCATCTATCCGACAAATCACAGGACACGGTAAAGCTGGGCGCTGGCGTTATCGCGACCATGTCTGCTCTGGTTCTGGGGCTGCTCGTCAGTTCAGCCAAGAACTCCTACGACGTGGCAAGCGCCAATGTCGCGCAGATCGGTGCCAAATTCATCGAGTTGGATGAATTGCTCGCGGAGTACGGACCGGAAACTATGCCGCTCCGCGAGCAGGTGAAAACCATACTCGCGGGACGCATCGATCTACTATGGCACCCTCAAGCGAACACGCTATCCGTGTTGCTGACCAATGAGAGATCAAAAACTATCGCGACGTTGCAAAACAGTTTGGGTGCACTGGTCCCGGTAAGCGAAGAGCAGAAAATGGTTCTCGGCGAATTGTGGCAGATCAATGGGGAGCTACGGAAAGGCCGTTTGCTGTTGATCGAACAGCAACGGGAAGGACTGCCTCCCATATTGCTTGGGCTATTGGTGTTCCGGCTCACTTTGTTGTTTGTCAGCTTTGGGCTGTTCGCGCCGCGCAATGTCACGGTTATCACAGTGCTGATGGTCTGCGCGCTCTCAGTCTCTTCCGCCATCTTTCTGATCCTCGAGATGAGCCGACCTCTGGAGGGCATGATCAAAGTCTCGAGCGCACCCCTGCTCGAGGCGCTAAAACTGATCGGACACTGAACACGAGGCGCAGTATCTCCTGACTCGCGTCTGGCCCAACGCCTCGGCCAACTATGGCGGCGAATTCACTGGATAAGCGTGAACGGCTCAAAGGCATTTGTTGGCGTGAGCCGGACTCGAACCGGCGGCGATTTTCGGGCTCCAGCGAAGTCGTTTCGACAGCCATTTTCCCGGTGTATCCCGCCTGCAGGGACCCACTTTTGGGCCCTCGCCAATTCGGTTTTTTCAAAAGGGCCCGAATCAGGCCCCAAAAAACGTTGGCTGTACGCAAACCACCTCGGACGTCCGCGGACGATGGAACGACGCTTTTCTCCCAGTTTTCCAGGGGGTTACTTACGTTTTCTCAGGTATCGCGGACGTCAGCGAACGTCCCGGGAAGTCTATGGAGTTGGGACGGCTGGGACTCGAACCCAGGACCAAAGCCTTAAAAGGGCCTTGCTCTACCAACTGAGCTACCGTCCCATTTGCAGGCGCGCATCATAGCCGAACTTCGAGGCTAGATCACCGCCAAATGCCCCTAGCGGTAAAGCGTGGGATCGGGGGTATTCGCGGCGCCAAAACCTGCCGCGCGCAGCCGACAGGAATCGCACCTGCCGCAGGCCCTGCCATCGGCGTCGGCCTGATAGCAGGAAACCGTCGCGCTGAAATCCACGCCCAGGGCCAAGCCCGTTCGGATAATCTCCGCCTTGCTCATCTCGATGAGCGGCGCGTGAATCTTGAATTGCGCGCCTTCGATTCCGGCCTTGGTGGCGAGTCGCGCCAGCTTTTCGAACTCTTGAATGAAGGCCGGCCGGCAATCAGGGTAGCCGGAAAAGTCGACAATATTTACGCCCAAAAAAATATCGTTGGCACCAATCACTTCGGCCCAGCCAAGCGCCAGCGATAGAAACAACGTGTTGCGCGCTGGAACATAGGTGGTTGGAATCCCCGTCTGCGGTGTCTCGGGGATCGCGACGCGGACGTCGGTCAGCGCCGAACCGCCGATCCCTCCCAGATCCACCCGCATGATCCGATGCTCATGGGCACCCAGCGCGGCCGCGACGTGCTGGGCGGCGTCGAGTTCGGCGCGATGACGCTGACCGTATTCAACGCTCAGCGCATAACACTGGTAATTTTTTGAGCGCGCCAAGGCCAGCACGGTGGCCGAATCGAGACCACCTGACAGCAACACAATGGCGCGCCCACCAGTCGTCATTTGCCGGGCACGTCGCCCCACAAAACCTTGTGAAGCTGCATCTGAAAACGTACCGGAAGGCGATCCGCCAGAATCCAATCCGCCAACAAGGTAGGCGAAAGCTGATTGTAGCTGGGTGAAAAGAGCACGCGGCAGCGTTCCGTCAAACCATGGGTGCGCATGAACTCTTTGCTCCAGTCATAGTCCGCGCGCGAGCAGATCACGAATTTGAGCTGGTCGCGCGGCGAAAGATGCGCGAAATTCTCTATGCGATTGCGCGCAGCCTCGTTCGACGCCGGCGTCTTGACATCGATCACGCGCGAAACACGCGCATCCACCGCTGCCACGTCGAGCGCGCCGCTGGTCTCCAACGACACCGCATATCCGGCATCGCATAGGCGTTTGAGTAATCTCAGGCAATTCGGTTGCGCCAATGGCTCGCCGCCGGTTACGCAGACGTACTTTGCCTCAAGCTCGCTCACCTTGCCGAGGATGGCGTCGAGATCGAACCATTCCCCGGAGTGAAAAGCATATTCGGTATCGCAATATTGGCAGCGTAGCGGACAACCCGTCAGCCGCACGAACACCGTTGGAAAGCCAACGCAGTCAGCCTCGCCTTGCAATGAATGAAAAATTTCATTGATGCGCAATCGCTCTGCTTTGACCGCCTGCTCACTCAATGTTTCTCGGCCGACATCTTATCCAGTCGTTGTTGCGCCAAGCGTGCCGCGGGTGTGTCCGTAAATCGCGCGACCACCTGGCCGAGCACTTCGCGGGCGGACTGCCATTGCTTCATCTCATAGCGGCAGAAGCCGATCTTGAGCAGCGCATCACCGAGCTTGCGCGATTGCGGATACTTGTCGACGACGCGTTGGAATGCCGCCTCAGCCTCCGGATAGGCCTTATTCACATAGTAGGCCTCGCCCAGCCAGTACTGCGCATTGTCAGCCAGTGAACTGTCGGGATAGGTTGCCAGGAATTTCTGGAACGCCACGATGGCGCGGTCATATTGGCCGTCTTTCAACAGATTGAACGCCGCCTGGTAACCGGACTTGTCTTCGCCGGAGTCCGCGGAGCTTGCGGCTGCCGCAGCGGCAACGGCTGCGGCGGCAGAGCCTGACGCGGGCGCGGCACTCGCGGCTGAAGCTGCGCCGCCGCGCGCCTCGAGGTTCTTCAGGCGCTGATCCAGGTCCGCATACATGTCTCGCTGCTGTTTGCGGCTCGATTCCAGAGAATTGCTCAGCTGATCCACATCATTGTGCATGGCGCGCACGTCGCTGCGCAGCGCTTCCAGCTGATTCGACACTTCAAGCAGACTCTGATTGGCCATCACCCGTTCGATACGCACGAGACGAGAATCCAAGTCCTTCAATTTGATTTGCACCGGATCTTCTTCCGGCGGGGTCGATGCGCAGCCGTTCAACGCCCAGACGAGGCAGGCTGCGCTCAATCCCAGTCGCGCGCGCGTCTTCACGGCAGATAGACCAGTTCCACGCGGCGGTTTTTCGCCCATGCAGCTTCGTCATCGCCTTCGGCAGCAGGCCGCTCGGCGCCGAAACTCACCGTCGATACCTGCGATTCCGCTACGCCTTGCAGCATCAAGGCCCTGCGCACGGCCTGCGCCCGCCGTTCGCCCAAGCCAATGTTGTATTCTCGCGTGCCGCGCTCGTCGGTGTTGCCCTCCAATTTCATCTTCATACCGGGGCTGGCGGTCAGATTGTGGGCCGCGCCAGTTACGACATCCGCGAACTCGGGCTTGATCTCGGACTTGTCGAAGTCGAAATAGATGATCTTGCGCGCGAGGGGACCGGTGCCTTCGCCGTTCAGGCCGCGCGAACTGCTATTGGCGTCGCCGCCGAGCGGCGTGGTCGAGGTCGACGCGCCCTCCGCGCTCGCGCTCGAATCCGGAACCTGGGTACCAGCGACGGGTGCGTCATTCACATTGTGCTTCTTGGGACAGCCGGCCAGCAGTGCAGCGCCTGCGATGAGCACAGCGATCGATAGGATGCGTTTCATTTATATCTCCGTCCTGATCCTAAGTGGATCTAATGGGTTGTAAGGGTACCGACGATGAGTCTATTTGGGTATTAGTTTGTGGGTCAGAATGGCGCCCAAGCCGGCTCTTGAAGCTCTCCTTCGCTCGAGACCAGCCGTTGTTGCACTCTGCCGTCCGCGCTGACCAGGGCCAGCACGCCTCTTCCCTTGTCGCGGCTGGCGTAAATCAGCACCGCCCCGTTGGGCGCATAGCTGGGCGAGACGTCGAAATGCCCTTTCGTCAGCACTTGGACATCGCCGCGCCCGCGAAGATCCAGGGTCGCGATTCGATAGTCGCCATTCTCCTGGGTCACAAATGCCAGCTGCGATTCATCCGGGGAGATGCGCGGCCGCGCGTTGTAGCTGCCTTGAAAGGTCAGGCGCCGCGGCTTGTCGCCCGGCTTGATTCCGACCTTGTAAATCTGCGGCCCGCCGGCCCTATCGGACGTGAAATAAATGCTTTGGCCATCCTTGGACCACTGCGGTTCGGTATCGATTCCCGGATCATCCGTGATGCGAGTCAGCTGCTGGCTGCTCAGGTCCAACACATAGACGTCCAAGTTGCCGTCGCGTGTCGACAGCACCAGCGCCAGCTTCCTGCCGTCCGGAGACCACGCAGGCGCCTGATTCACACCGGCATGCGACGAGACTACGTGCCGATCGCCGGTTTTAAGAGTCTGCACATACACCGTCGGCAGTCGTTGCTCGAAGGATACGTACGCCAGACTCGAGCCATCCGGCGACCACGATGGTGACATCAGCGGCTCGCGAGATTGCATGACGACGCGCGGGTTTTCGCCGTCCGCGTCCGCGACGATGAGCTGAAAAGTCTTGTTGGGCAGGTGCCCGAGCACAGAGATGTAAGCAATGCGCGTAGAGAATGCACCGCGGATACCTAAGATTTTCTCAAAGACGGCATCGGCGATTTGATGGCTGGCGGATCGCAAGCCGGGCCGATTGGAGCTGACCTGAAAGCCCATCAGCCGCTGCTTGGTGAGGACGTTATACAGTTCGTACGTGATGATGAAATGATCCGCGCCGTCCGCTTGCATGGAGCCCACGACGATGTAGTCGTTGTTGAGCCTGCGCCAATCATCGAACCCGATATTGGCGCCGGTGTGCGGCTGATCGATCATATCCTTGCGGTCCATCGTCCTGAAGCGGCCGCTGCGCGCCAGATCATCGCTCACCAGCTGCGCGACGTCGAAGGATGCCGCGGCGAGTTCTGCCGACGCGAACGGCACGACGGCAATCGGAATGGCTTCCGTCTGACCTTTCGTGACCTCGACGACGAACTCAGCGTGCGCCACGGGACGCGCCAAGATCAGCACGAGGACAGCCAAACTGGAAAACATTTTGTACATGGGTGGACTCTATTCGTCAGGATGAAAGTGAATCACAAGGTTTCGCTCGAATAACGCCGGGTCCGGGGGCGCCGGCAAGGGCGAAGCCCGGTATACCGCGTTCTCGATCGACTGGCGGGCCGCGGCGTCGCCATTGCACTGGCTCACATGAGCACTCGTCACTTCGCCGCCCGGAATCTGTGTAATGTTTACAAGGCAATCGAGCCCGGCACGCGCCGATGGCGGCTTGATCCAGGCATTCTGAATTCTGGCGGCCAGCCGCGCAATATATTGCGCTCGCGCGGGGCTGGCCTCCACCGCGCTCACATGTTCCTCTTCGGCAAGCTGACGCCGCAATTCGGCCTCGCGTTCTGTCTTCGCCTTAAGATCAGCGGCATGCTTGGCATCATCGGCCTGTTTGGCCTCCTCCGCACGCTTCGCCTCGTCGGCACGTTTTGCATCCGCCGCCCGCTTCGCGTCCTCGGCGCGCTTCTGTTCCTCGGCACGCTGCGCGGCAGCGAGTTTCTGCGCCTCGGTTGCGCGTGCCGCTTCGGCTTGTTTGGTGCGCTCAACTTCAGCGGCGGCGGCGGCCTTGGCCTCCTCGGCGGCCCGCTGCTTTTCCGCGGCCATTTGCGCATCCGTGGTGGCCTGCGCAGCTGCAGCGTCCGCGGCGGCCTTTGCGTCCGCGGCCGCGCGCACACGCGCTGCCTCTTGCTCGGCGCGCTCGGTCAGCGCGCGCTGCGCGGCGTGCAGGACTTGTGAATCGACGACAACGGCATCGACGGGAATCGGCTGCAGCTTCGGGAGCGGGTGATTGATGGAAATCAGGGTTGCCGCCACAAGCGCAGCGGCCAGCAATCCATGCAGAGCCACGGAGAATACGATCGGCCACGAGTGTTCACGCACGAATCCCGGCATCTAACGCGCCCCGCTGGCGGCTCCGTTGACAGGGCGCGGGCCAGGCACATTGCGCACCGGGTCAGTAAGAAAACCAACCTTCGAGGCGCCCGCCTTCTGCAGCAGCACCATGGCCCGCACCACCGTCCCATAAGGTACGGTGGTATCAGCCTTGACCAAAACCGGGGTCTGCGGATCGCGGCGCAGGAGCGCGGCCGTGCGCGAGCTGACGGTCGACTCGGACACGGGTTGATCTTGATTTTGACCAAAATTGATGTACAAGCGCCCGCTGGAATCGATGGTCAGAATCAGCGGCTCGTGTTTTGCCAGGAAATCCGCATCGATCGGCTTCGCGCCCGCGTCAGGCAAATCCACCTTGACCCCTTCCTTGAGCAACGGCGCCGTAATCATGAATATGATGAGCAGCACCAGCATGACGTCGATGTACGGCACGACATTGATTTCGCCCATCAAGCGTCGACGACGTTGCGGCGTCGGCATCGATTACGCCTGCGTCCGGGTGGAACCGTGGCGCTGCAAGATGGTGGAGAATTCTTCGACAAACGTGTCGAAGCGCAGCTCCAGGCGGCTAACCTGATCGGCGAGGCGATTGTAGGCAATCACGGCGGGGATGGCCGCAAACAAGCCCACCGCGGTTGTGATGAGCGCTTCGGCAATGCCGGGCGCGACCGCTGCGAGCGTCGCCTGCTGCACATTGCCGAGATTGTGGAACGCGGTCATGATGCCCCAAACTGTGCCGAACAATCCCACGTAAGGACTGGTCGAGCCCACTGTGGCCAAGATCGCCAGGTGTTCCTCCAAGCGATCCAACTCGCGCAGCTGCGCCACGCGCATCGCGCGCCGCGCGCCGTCCAAAAGCTGCTCCGCCGGCACCCCCTGCTGACGCAGCCGGCTGAACTCGCCGAACCCTGACTCGAAAATGCTCTGCAGACCGGTGCCCGCACGCCCCTTGGTTTCAATATTCCGATACAAAGTGGCGAGATCGCCCCCGGCCCAAAACGCGGTTTCAAACTTAACGGCCTGGCGGCGCGAGCGCCCAATAACCTGACTTTTGCGAAAGATAACTGCCCACGAAGTCACCGAAGCGATCAGCAGCAACCCGACCACCACCTGCACGATGGGGCTCGCATCCAGCACCATGCTCCAAACCGACAAGTCATTGGGCATTGCGCCACTCCGTGAAAAGATCCTTGGGGATGGCACGCGGCTTCAGCGTGCCGGAATCGAGGCAGGCAACTCGCACAGTGGCATCGATCAATTGCTCGCCGCCCCGCTCTATCGTTTGCTTGAAATGTATTGTGGCACCCGCCAGACGCTCAAGGGTAGCCGTGACGAGAATTTCATCATGCAGCACCGCGGGCCGCAAAAAATCCACGGTAATATTTACTACGACAAACTGCAGGCTCCGCTGCGCGCGCAATTGCTGCTGATCTATCCCTAAGGCCCGCAACCAATCGGTTCGGCCGCGCTCCAGGAACTTCAGATAGTTCGCGTAGTACACGACACCGCCCGCATCAGTGTCTTCCCAGTAAACGTTGAACGATGCGGCGAAGCTCGGCGCAGAGGACATTTACGGGCTGTCCCGGAACAGCGACAGATTCATATCCCGCTCGGGAGGCGTCAAGCGAAAATGCGCGTACGCAGCGCGGGTCGCCACACGCCCGCGTGCCGTGCGCATCAAAAATCCCTGCTGAATGAGAAACGGCTCGACGACATCCTCGATGGTGCCGCGCTCCTCGCTCATCGCGGCGGCCAAGCTGTCCACTCCCACCGGTCCGCCGTCGAATTTCTCGATGATCGTCAACAGCAACTTCCGATCGAGCATGTCGAAACCCTCCGGGTCCACCTCCAGCATGGTGAGCGCCGCCAGTGCGACTTCTCCGCTGATGATGCCGGCAGCTTTGACTTCCGCGAAATCGCGCACCCGGCGCAGCAGCCGATTGGCAATGCGCGGTGTGCCGCGCGATCGCTCCGCAATCCGGTCGGCGCCGTCCGGCTGCAGGTTCAACTGCAGAATCGACGCGCTGCGGGTCACGATCTGGGTCAAATCCGCGGTGCTGTAGAATTCGAGCCGCTGCACGATCCCGAAACGATCGCGCAGCGGCGAAGTCAACAAGCCGGCGCGAGTGGTGGCGCCCACCAGCGTAAAGGGCGGTAGATCCAGTTTGATTGAGCGCGCGCCAGGGCCCTCGCCGATCATCAGATCGAGCTGCGAGTCTTCCATGGCCGGATACAACACTTCCTCGACAACCGGACTTAAGCGGTGGATTTCATCGACGAACAGCACGTCCCGAGGCTCGAGGTTGGTGAGCAGTGCCGCCAAGTCGCCGGCGCGCTCGAGCACCGGGCCCGAGGTCTGCCGTAGATTCACCTTCAGTTCGTTGGCGATGATGTGCGCCAGTGTGGTTTTGCCGAGGCCGGGCGGCCCGAATATCAATACGTGATCCAGGGCTTCGCCGCGCATGCGCGCCGCCTGGATGAAAATGTCCATCTGCGTTTTGACGTTGGGCTGACCGATGTAATCGCTTAAAGTTTTGGGCCGCACTGCCCGATCGACCAATTCGTCGTCGCGGCGGCTGGTGCTGGCAATTATCCGGTCCTGTTCGATGCTCATACGCGATATTAAGCTTTCACCGCGGATTTGAGGGCGCGCCGAATGATTTCGGTGGTTGACAGTCCCGGCTCATCGGCTGACTTGAGCAGCCGTGTCACTTCAGGCGGCTTATACCCTAAGGCGATCAGCGCGCTGAAGGCCTCGCTCTGCGCCGATTGCGCGGCACCGGGCTGCAACGGATTGCCCGCAAGCGTGGGCAACGAGAGTTTCTGCACGCTGTCGCGCATCTCGATGATGATTCGCTCCGCGGTTTTTCGGCCGATACCGGGAATTCGCGTCAGCATCGCCACATCCTCGGCCTCGATGATCCGCAGAAAATCCTCAACGCTCGCGCCGGACAACACACCCAGTGCGATCTTCGGCCCCACTCCCGATACTTTGAGCAGCCCGCGGAACAGACGCCGCTCGCCGTCGGTGCCGAAGCCAAACAGAATGTGCGCGTCCTCACGCACCACCAAGTGCGTGAACAGCGCCACCGGTTCACCGGTGGACGGAAGGCCGTAGAAAGTCGACATCGGCGCTTCCAATTCATAGCCGACGCCGTTGACATCGAGCATGAGCGTCGGAGGCTGCTTCATCGCCAGCCGGCCCTTGAGGAAGCCGATCATCTGCCCAAACCCGCCTGGAACAGAATCGCCCGCGCGCGCAGCGCATGGCACACCGCCGCGGCCAGGGCGTCGGCTGCGTCCGCAGGCACAGGTCCGTCGAGCTTCAGCAGGCTTCTCATCATCATCTGCACTTGCGCCTTTTCTGCATTGCCCGACCCGACGACTGCCTGCTTGATCTGGCGCGTCGCGTATTCGAACACTCCCACCTTGGCGTCTGCCGTCCCACAAATGGCCGCACCGCGCGCCTGGCCCAACTTCAAAGCGCTGTCGGGATTGCGGTTCACGAAAACCCGCTCAATGGCAATTTCCTGCGGTTGATATTGGGCAACGATGCTTTGCATGCAGCGGAAAATTTCGCACAGCCGCGCGGCAAAATCGACCTGCCCGGTGCGGATGACGCCGCTCGCCACGTACGTCAAACGCGAGCCCGCCGCATCCAATACGCCATAGCCCGTGCGTTGCGAGCCCGGATCGATGCCGAGCACACGAATGACCGCAACTTCACGCTCGCGCAATTTGATTCGTCGTAGGGTCTGGCATGGCCCTAGTATGATACCGGCAATAGCCGCCTAAACCCACCCAAGCATGGAAACAACCGCACCCATTAGGATCCCGAGCGGCCGCTTGCACGCCGCCATCACGGCCCTGCGCGAGATCGAATTGCCGCACCAATCCGAGACGCTGCGCGACGCCGCTCTGGAGGTGGCCGACATTGTGCGCTTACTGGACGCCGACGACGATGTCGTGGTCGCGGCGATGATCCAACCGCTGCTCGACGTAGGCGTTATCGAGCGTGAGGCCGCGTTGATGCGCTTCGGCGAGGAGCCGCTGCGCCTCGCCCGCGCATTGAGTCAGCTCGGGGAGTTTGGCCTGCCGGCAGACTGGACTCCTGAGCGTGGGCTCGAAGCGGCGCAGGCCGAAGCCTTGCGTAAGATGCTGCTGGCTGTGATCGGCGATGTGCGCCTGGTCGTGGTGCGCCTCGCGCAACAGCTGCAGCGAATGCGCTCCGCCAAGGACGTCGGCGCGGCGCGGCAACGCAAGCTCGCGGTCGAGACCCGCGAGGTGTACGCACCGCTGGCCAATCGCCTCGGGGTATGGCAGGTCAAGTGGGAACTGGAAGACCTGGCCTTTCGATATTTGGAACCAGTGCAGTACAAGCATATTGCCACCGCGTTGAAAACCCGCCGTTCCGAGCGCGAACGCTACGTCGATGAACTGAAAGCAGTGCTGCAAAATGCGATGCGCGGCGCCGGCATCGAAGCGGCCATCGAGGCGCGGCCCAAACATATATTCAGCATTTGGAAGAAAATGCAGGTGAAACAGCTGGCTTTCGAGCAGCTGATGGACATTCGCGCGGCGCGCGTACTCGTCAACAGCGTTGCTGATTGCTATGGGGCCCTGGGCGTCGTGCACTCGCTCTGGCAATTCATTCCCGGCGAGTTCGACGATTACATCGCGACGCCGAAAGACAATCTGTACCGATCCATCCATACCGCGGTGCTCGGTCCCGGCCAAGAGCCGGTCGAGATTCAGATCCGCACGCACGAAATGCATGCCGATTCGGAGCGCGGCGTCGCGGCGCACTGGCGCTACAAGGAGGGCGGCCGCGGCAATCAGGCCTACGAGCGCAAGATCAACGAGCTGCGCTCGCTGCTGGCGCCCGCCGACGGCGCCGAGGGCAGCACCGGCAGCCGCGATTTTCTCGATCGGGTTCGCGTTGATCTGTTTCAGGACCGTATATATGTGATATCGCCCAAGGGCGAGATCGTCGATGTGCCGGTTGGCGGCACGCCGCTCGACTTTGCCTATCAGGTGCACACGGACCTGGGTCATCGCACGCGCGGCGCAAAGGTCAACGGTCGCATGGTGCCGCTCGACTATCACCTAAAGAACAGCGAAACCGTGGAGATCATTACTTCCAAAACCGCGCAGCCCTCGCGCGATTGGCTTTCCCCCCAATCAGGATTTTTGGCGAGCCCGCGCCATCGCAACAAGGTGCGGGCGTGGTTTCGCAAACTGAATGAAGCGCAGAACAAGGTCGAGGGCCGCGTAATGCTGGAGCGGGAGTTGCAGCGCCTCGGCGTCAAGAGTCCGCCCATGGTCGAGCTGCTGCGCGAACTGGAGCTGGATAGCGCCGAGTCGTTGCATGAGGCGCTGGGATTGGGAGAGATCAGCGCCGCGCAGGTCGCCGGTGCGATGCAGCGCTTGCTGCATACGCGCGACACCCGAATCGAACGCGCGCGGCCGCCCGTCAGCGGCCGCACACCCGAGCTTGCCGTGCAAGGAATCGGCGATCTCTTGTCAACGTATGCGCGCTGCTGCAAGCCCGTGCCGCCTGAACCCATCGTCGGCTACATCACGGTGGGGCGCGGCGTAAGCATCCACAGTCAGGCCTGCGCCAATCTGGCACGGCTTAAAATCAAAGCGCCGGCTCGCGTGCTCGCGGTCGATTGGGGAAAGACCGGGGGTGGTGAATTTCCAGTCGATATCGAGGTGCAGGCTTTCGACCGCCGCGGCCTGGTGCGCGATGTCAGTGCCGCCCTGGCAGACGAGAAAATCAGCATTCAAGGGATGACCACGGTCACCGATAAGCATGACAATGTGGCGCATATGCGCATTGGCATTTCGATCTCCGGATTGCCGCAGCTATCCAAAGTCTTGTCGCGCATCGCGCAGCTGCCGAACATCATCAGCGCAAAGCGAAGGAAATAGACTGACCTCGCTCCCGGGGCTTCGCGCGAGCCGCTATGGCGCGGATGTGTAAGGGATCGAGACGGTCCCGGTCTTGGCGGTTCCGGCGCTGTTGACGTAGCTGAAGCCAAACGCCAGCGTGCTGTTGGCCGCGGCCGTCGGCGCGTAAGTGAGCGTCACCTGGCAGGTTGTTCCGACACTTACGCTGGCGCAGGCGAGGCTGCTGGCGGGCGCTGTCCAGCCGAGCGGCAGTGCGGAAAGATCCGCCGACAATCCGCTGGCGAAATTACCGTCATCAGTGGTGAAAGTGACCGTGACGAGATTGCTGCTCCCGGTGACCGCCGCCACCGCGGTGGGATTGGCGGTACCCAGCACATTGTCATTCGTCGTCGTTTGGTACGGGATGCCGACCGAGCCGCTCTTCGACTCGCCGGCGTTATTGACGTAGGCGTAGCCAAGATTCAGCGTGCCGTTATCGACGCCGGTAGGCGCATAGGTGAGCAGAAGCTGGCAGATCGTGCCGCTGGTCACGACACTGCAACTAAAGGTGCCCGCGCTCGCGCTCCATCCGGCGGGCAGCGCGGTCAGACTGCTTGTCAGCTGCAGCGCGGTGGCAAGACGGCCATCGTCGGTTGTGAAAGTAACGCTGATGGGTTGGCCTGGGGCGCCCAACATGGCGGTAATTTGGCCGGACGGCGCCGGGGTGCCGACGACGTTATCATTGGTAGTCGCGGCGTACGGGATATTCAACACGCCGAAGTTGGGTGCTCCGCCGGCATCGTCATAGCTGTAACGCAAGCTTACGGTCCCCGAAGTCAGCGCGGTCGGCGTGTACTTGAGCTGCAGCTGACAACCGTTGCCGGTACTGACGCTGGCGCAGCCAAAGGTTTTCGCGGAACTGCTCCAGCCGGGTGGCAGCGTGGTCAGGCCGGCCACACTCAAAGCGGCAGCCGTGCTGCCATCCTCCGTGGTGAATGTGACGGCCACAGACTGCGCGCCGCCCATATTAGCCGCGTTGACCTGGCCGGTCGGAGACACGCTGGTGACCACGGTGCCATTGGTGGTCGTGGCGTAGGGAATGTTGAGCGCCCCTGTGCGCGCGGCGCCGGTTCCATCAACGTAATTATAGTTGAGCGTGACGGTGCCGCTGCTCGCCGCCGTGGGCGAAAACACCAGCGGCAGCTGGCAGCCGCTGCCCGTGCTCACCACGGCGCACGACAATCCCGCCGCGCTGCTCCAACCCGTGGGCAACCCGGCCAGATTGGTGACGCTCAACGCCGTCGCGGCATTGCCGTCATCGGTGGTGAACGTGACAGTCACCGATTGTTTTCTGCCGCCGATCGCGGCATCGACCTCGCCCGACGGCGAAATCGATGCGATGACATTGTTCGCCGCGGTGGACGAGTAGCTCAGCGTCAAGCAGGGGCCTGGCGTTCTTGGCAAACCTGCGTTGTCGACGTACACACAGTCGAGAGTCAAAGTGCCGGTCTCGATCGCGGTCGGGGCGTAGGTGAGCGTTAGCACGCAGCCGCTGCCGGGTCCGACGGTGCCGCAGGTCAGACTGCTCGGCGCGCTCCAATCCGTGGGCAGTGTGCCCAAGCTGCCATACACCGAGAAAGCCGTGATCGGCAGCGCGTCCGCGGATGTGAAGGTAACGCTGATGGTCTGACTGGTACCGACGGCAAGGCTCACTGAACCCACCGATGCTGTGGCGGAAACCTGGTTATCGGTGCCGGTGACGCCGCCGCCGTTGGCCGCTGCCTTTGGCGGCGTGACCGGTGCGGTGGGCGTGGTCATACCGGTCCCTGAGGGTGCGATCGTGCCGCTCTCGCTGCCGACCGAGCTTGAGCCGCAGGCACTCAAAACAGGCAGCGACAAGAATCCCAGCAGCAGCCATCGATGGCCTTGTAGCATTTTTCCCACCTAGAGCCCAGTGTCGTACAAATCGAACGTCTCGGACCTGCGACGCCCGTTCTATTGCCGGGAAGGTATGCCAGGGAGGGGTAAGCCGGTGTGAGCTGCGTCACGCAGCGAGGCGCGTTTCGCTTATCGTCAAATGAGATTTTGCTCGCGAGGCCGCACCGCGCGCGCCGCACGCGAATGTTGGACAAACGCTACACGGTTAGGCGCGGGCTCAGCGATTCAGCGCGTCAATCGCCTTTTTGTCGACGGCGAGCGCCGCCTCGTGAATCGCTTCCGACAAAGTGGGATGCGCATGAATCGTGCGCTGAATGTCTTCGGTGCTCGCGGAATACTCCATCGCCAGCACTGCTTCAGCGATCAATTCACCGGCCATCGGCCCGATCACATGGATACCGAGCACTTCATCGTCGTCCTTGGCGGAAACAATCTTCGCCATGCCGGCGCCTGCTTCCATTGCGCGCGCGCGGCCGCTGGCGGCAAAGGGAAAGGTGCCGGTTTTGTAGGGCCGGCCACTGGCCTTCACTTGCTCTTCGGTCTGCCCCACCCAGGCAATTTCCGGCTGCGTGTAGATCACGGAAGGAATCACCTTGTAGTTCACTTCGCCGTAATGGCCGGCGATCAGATCGGCGACCATCACGCCCTCCTCCTTGCCCTTGTGCGCGAGCATGGGACCGCGCACCACATCGCCGATCGCCCACACATTGGGCGCGCTGGTGCGGCAGTGTTCATCGACCTTGATGAAACCTCGCTCGTCCAACTGCACCCCGGTGCCGTCTGCCAGCAATCCTTCCGTGAATGGCCGGCGCCCGACCGCGACAATAAGCTTGTCGACCTGCAGTGAATGTTCACCTTGCGCATCGCGGTAGATGACGTCGACAGCGTCGCCGGAGACCGCGGCGCTCAATACCTTGGCGCCCAATTTGATATCGAGGCCTTGCTTTTTGAAATGTCGCTGCGCTTCCTTGGCAATCGTTTGATCCACCATCGGTAGGAACGATTCCAATGCTTCGAGGACCACCACTTCGCTGCCGAGCCGGCGCCACACACTGCCGAGTTCAAGGCCGATAACGCCGGCGCCGATGACACCGAGGCGCTTAGGAACGGCATCGAACTCCAAAGCATTCCAGGAGTCCACGATGTACTTGCCATCGTGCGGCACCGATTTTAGGCGGATTGGGGTGGACCCCGACGCCAAGATCACGTTCTTGGCCTCGAGGGTTTTCTCGGTGCCGTCCGCGGCCTTCACCAGCACCTTGTTGCCCGCAAGCAATCGTCCATGTCCCTGGATACCGACCACACCGTTGGCCTTGAACAGCGCGTTGATGCCGTTGGTCATGGTCTTGACGATGGAGGCGCGGCGTTTTTGCATTGCGCCCAAGTCGAGAGTGAGCCCGCCAATCTGGATGCCGTGGATTGCGAACTCATCTTTGGCACGTTGGAATAGCTCGGAAGACTCCAGCAGCGCCTTGGACGGAATGCAGCCGGCGTTGAGACACGTGCCGCCGAAAGCATAACTGCCGTCGGTGTTCTGCCACTCATCCACGCAGGCCACTTTCAATTTGTTTTGCCCGGCGCGAATCGCGGCCGGATATCCCGCCGGTCCCGCACCGATGACAACGACATCGTAGACATCACTCATATCTGCAACACCATGCGCGCCGGATCTTCCAGACACTGCTTCACCGTCACCAAAAACTGCACCGCCTCGCGGCCATCGATGATGCGATGGTCATACGTCAGCGCGATGTACATCATCGGCCGGACTACGACTTGGCCCTCCACGACAACCGGGCGATCCTGAATCTTGTGCATGCCCAATATGGCGCTCTGCGGCGAATTGACAATGGGCGTCGACATCAAAGAGCCGAACACGCCGCCATTGGTGATGGTGAAGGTGCCCCCAGTGAGCTCGTCCATGGTGATGGAACCGGCACGGGCGCGCGAGGCAAAGTTTGCGATCGACTTTTCGATGTCCGCAAAACTCAATTGATCCGCGTCGCGCAATACCGGCACGATCAATCCGCGGTCGGTCGAAACGGCCACACCGATGTCATAGTACTCGTGGTAGACGATGTCATTGCCGTCCACCGAGGCATTGACCGACGGAAACTTCTTCAGCGCCTCAACGCACGCCTTGGCGAAGAACGACATGAAGCCGAGCTTCACGCCGAACTGCTTCTCGAATTGATCCTTGTAGCGCGCACGCAGCTCGTTGACGGCCTTCAAGTCGACTTCATTGAACGAGGTCAGCAGCGCCTGAGTCGCCTGCGCCTGAACCATGCGCTCGGCGATACGCGCGCGCAACCGAGTCATGGGCACGTGCTGTTCGGCTCTATTGCCGCGCGCACTCGGTGCGGGAACAAATTGTGCCGGGGGCGTCTTGGCGGGTGTACCGGGCACGGCCGCGGCGGGGCTTGGCGCAGCCGCCTCTTTCGCGGAAAGGTAATTCACGACGTCGGATTTTGAAACCCGGCCGTCGCGGCCGGATCCGGCTACTGTTTTCGGGTCTACTTTGTTCTCTTCCGCCACGCGCTTCGCCGCGGGACTCAGCTTGCCGCCGGAAGCTTCCGGCTTCGCTGCCTCTTTTGCCACCGCATCTTTTGCCACCGTGTCCTTGGCCGCCGCTGTTGCACCGGTGGATGCCGCCATGATCGCGGGCGCACTGGCCCCGGGCACGGCGGCCACCGTTTCGTCGATGACGGCCAACAGTTGACCGCTGGTCACCGTAGTGCCGTCGGTCAATTTTATTTCCTTGAGGACTCCGGCCACCGGAGCAGGCACTTCGAGCACCACTTTGTCGGTCTCTAGATCGACCAGATTTTCATCTCGAACGACGGCATCGCCGGGCTTCTTATGCCACGCGACCAGCGTAGCGTCGGCCACCGACTCCGGCAGCTGCGGCACGCGAACTTCGATTGTCATGAACCTGTCCTACTTTGCGCGGCCGGGACGCGAAGGGTTTGGCGCGAGGTCTCTTCCGGCGGCACGCCGTGCAGCGCCGCGGTGACCAGGTTCTTCTGCTGCTGCTCGTGCAGCGCTGCGATGCCCGTCGCGGGCGCCGCCGCTCCGGCGCGTCCCGCGTACAGCAGCTCATAATTCTCATCGAGCTTCGACTGCAGGCGATGGCGGATTTGATACCAGCTGCCTTGATTCTGCGGCTCTTCCTGACACCACACGATCTCGCGCGCGTTTGAATACTTCTGCAATATGGCCTGGTATTCCTCGGATGGAAACGGATACAGCTGTTCGAGTCGCACGATCGCCACGGTCTCCACCTTCGATTCGCGCCGCGATTTCAGCAAGTCGAAATAAACCTTGCCGCTGCAGAACACAAGGCGCGTTACCGCGGAAGGCTTAAGCTCGTCGATCTCATCGATCACCGTCTGGAAACTGCTGCCCGACAGCTCCTCCAGACGCGACACCGACAATGGATGACGCAGCAAACTCTTGGGGGTCATGATGATGAGCGGCTTGCGCAATGCACGCAGCATTTGCCGGCGTAGCAAGTGAAACATTTGCGCCGGCGTCGAGGGAATGCAAACCTGCATGTTGAACTCGGCGCACAACTGCAAAAATCGCTCGAGTCGCGCGGAGGAGTGTTCCGGCCCCTGGCCTTCGTAGCCATGCGGCAGGAACAAGGTGATGCCGGATACGCGGCCCCACTTCGCTTCGCCCGAACTGATGAACTGATCGATGACGATCTGCGCGCCGTTGCCGAAATCGCCGAACTGCCCTTCCCAAATGGTCAGGCAGCGCGGCTCGGTGGTCGAGAATCCGTACTCAAATCCCATGACGGCCAATTCGGACAGCACCGAATCGGTTATGGTGAATTTGGGCTGATTTGAAGCGATGTGCTGCAGCGGCACGTACGAGCGCCCGGTGACTTGGTCATGCAGCACGGCGTGACGGTGAAAAAACGTACCGCGGCCGCTATCCTGTCCGGTGAGACGGATCGGATAGCCTTCTTGCACCAGGCTGGCGTAGGCCAGATTCTCGGCGCAGCCCCAATCCAAAGCGAGGTCGCCGTTCACCATCTTCTCGCGCGCCTGCATGATGGCGAGCACTCGGGGATGCAAGTTCCAATCCGTGGGGTAGGTCGTGATCGCCTTCCCCAAGACGCGCAAGCGGCCTAAGTCCACGCCGGTTTTCACCGGCTCCCAGTCCGCGCCCAGGTACTCGCTCCAATCCACGGTGTAGCGATTGCCGACCAACCCAAGAGCGGCCCGCGCCTGCGGCTTGCCCTCGTCCAACCCGCTGCGGTACTGCTCCATCATGGCGGAGGCTTCCGCTGCGCTCAAGATACCTTGCGCAGCAAGCTTGTCCGCGTACAGCTGACGCACAGTGGGTTTCTTGCGGATGATTTGGTACATGAGCGGCTGCGTCGCGGCGGGCTCATCGGCTTCGTTGTGTCCGTGCCTTCGATAGCAGACCAGATCGATGACCACATCCTTGTGGAATTTCATGCGGTAGTCGAGCGCGAAGCGCGTGACGAAGCACACCGCCTCCGGATCGTCGGCATTCACGTGCAGGATTGGTGCCTCGATCATCTTGGCGACATCGGAGCAATACACGGTGGAGCGCGCATCGTGCGGATCGCTGGTCGTGAAGCCGATCTGATTGTTGATAATGATGTGAACCGTGCCGCCGGTATAAAAACCCCGCGCTTGGGACAGCTGCAGGGTCTCCATGTTCACGCCCTGTCCGGCAAAAGCCGCATCGCCGTGAATTTGTACCGGCAGCACCTTCTCGCCGATTGCATCACCGCGGCGCTCCTGCCGCGCGCGTGCCGATCCTTCCACCACGGGGTTGACCACCTCCAAATGCGAGGGATTGAAGGCGAGCGCCACGTGCACATTGCCGGATCCAGTCTTCAAATCGGCGGAAAAACCCTTGTGGTATTTGACGTCGCCGGAGCCGCGCAACTTGGCGAGGTCATACTGACCCTCGAATTCGCTGAATAGATCTTTCGGCGACTTCCCGAGCAAGTTCACCAGCACATTGAGCCGGCCGCGATGCGCCATGCCGATGATGGTCTCCTCGACACCGCCTTTGCCGCCGTATTGAACCAGATCATCGAGGGAAGGAATCAAGCTGTCGCCGCCCTCCAGTGAGAAGCGTTTCTGACCGACATACTTGGTATGCAGATAGCGTTCCAGGCCTTCTGCCGCGGTTAATTGCCACAAGATATTTTTCTTCTCATCGGCGCTGAAGCGATGCTGCATCCTGCCGACCTGGAAACCATCCTGCAGCCACAGGCGCTCCTCGGTATCCGACACGTGCGCAAATTCCGCGCCGATGGTGTCGGTGTAAATAAACTTCAAGTCGCGCAGAATATTCCTGAGCGTGGTGCGCTCTGGGATGGCGTGATTGCGGCTGCCGGTGAAAAATTCCGTATCCAGATCCGCGTCGGACAGTCCGAAATACTGCAAGTCGAGGACATAGGGCTTGGCCCGTTCCTGCAGGCCCAAAGGATCGAGATTGGCGATCAAATGACCGCGGTTGGCATAGACCTGAATGAGGCGCGACACCGCACCCTGCTTGGCACTGGCCCCGTCAGAGGGCGCGCCCTGCGCCGGCGATGCCGCGGCAGCGGCCGGCTTTTGAGCGCGGGCCAAGAGGCGCTCGCGGATGGGGCCATGCGCGATTTCAACGCCGCTCCCCTGCAGGCCCTTGAAATAATTCACCCAAGCCGGATCGAGGCTGCTCGGGTCTCGCAAGAACTGTTCGTAGAGATCTTCAATGAACCCGGCATTTCCACCGGACAGCGCCGTGGTCGCTAATTGGTCGGCAAGTGATTGGCTCATGAGTGCAGCGGTTCGCGAAAAACCTCAAATAGATCAAGGTGATAAAAGGGGAGGAATGGCTCCAAACTATGCCTTAGTTTAGCCGATGGCGGCACAATATGGAATGTGACGGCAGTCTGGGAATTTACAAGACCGGCAGGTCGCTCGAGCCTTTCAGCATCCAAATCTCATAGCCAATGAGCCAGACATAGACCACCAAGACCGCGTAGAGCACGAGATCGACCCGCAGCATGCGCATGAATCGATAGCGCGACAGAAAGACCAGACCGACGATGCCGATACCGGTCATGGCCATTTTGATCGCGGCAAACACCGCTACGCTGCGGTACACAAGCACGGCCGCCATGATGGGATTGACCTCGTCGGCCCCATGCAGCAGCAATATGGAAGTCAGGAAGGCGTCGGCCGCGCTCAATAACAAGATTCCGACCGAGACGGCCAGCAGGTGAGCGGAATACCAATCCATGGGGTGGAAACGAGAGTCGTTCAACCGGCGGGCCGGCCGTCGACGACGCGGGTTGAAACTGCCGTAAAGAATTGACCAGATGATCCGACGACGCCGATCAATACGATCGCGGCGATCAGAACCCTCAGCCGTCGGCCGCGCCGCAGTCCCTTCCATCATCCTCGCCACTATCCAGACTTGCCGCCCTCAGGCCAAGCCCGATGAGTCATAATCTCGGCACTCGGGCAACTATTTTTTTAAGATGCAGTCACCAGCTTCGCCACGAAGTCGCTGACCGGCATTGCCATCAAAGGCTTCCGATCGACAAACATCGCCTTGATCGATTCGGTCTGCTTGGGTTGGAAGTGCGCGGCAACGCTGCTCTCAAATTTCTTGACCAGCACCGGCATGCCTTCGGCGCGCCGCTTGCGATGTCCGATCGGGAAATCCACCGCCACGCGCTCACTGGAGGAGCCATCCTTGAAGAACACCTGCACCGCGTTGCCAATGTAGCGCTTTTGCGGATCGTAATAGTCCTTGGTGAATCCGGCGTTTTCCTTGACCTGCATCTTGGCGCGCAGGGCGTCAACGCGCGGATCAGTCGCGACAGCATCCTCGTAATCGGAGGCTTCCAGTCTGCCGAACAGCAGCGGGATTGCGACCATGTACTGAATGCAATGATCGCGATCCGCGGGATTCGCGAGTGGCCCGGTCTTGTCGATGATGCGAACCCCCGGTTCTTGGGTCTCGATCACCACGCGATCGATCTGCTCGAGCCTTGCCGCGATCTGCGGATGCAGCGTCATGGCCGCTTCGACCGCGGTCTGCGCATGAAATTCTGCCGGGTACGAAATCTTGAACAGCACGTTCTCCATCACGTAGCTGGCCAGCGCCTGCGGCAACACAATGGGTTTTCCCTTGAACAGCACGTCCTGGAAACCCCACGTTTTGGCGGACAGCGCTGAGGGATAACCCATCTCGCCCTTGAGCGCAAACAGCGCGTGGCGCACGGCTCGGCTGGTCGCATCGCCCGCAGCCCAACTCTTGCGCGAACCGGTGTTCGGCGCGTGCCGGTAGGTTCTAAGTGCGCCGCCGTCGATCCACGCATTCGATACGGCATTGATGATCTGCTCGCGCGTGCCGCCCAGCATGGCGGTCACCACGGCCGTGGAGGCCACGCGCACCAGCAGCACGTGATCCAGTCCGACTCGATTGAAGCTGTTCTCCAAAGCGAGCACGCCTTGTATTTCATGCGCCTTGATCATGCCCGTGAGGACATCCCGCACCACGACGCGTTTGCCTCCGCGTGAGAGATAATCCGCCACCGCGAGGATACCGCCGAGATTATCCGAAGGATGGCCCCACTCCGCCGCCAGCCACGTGTCATTGAAATCCAACCAGCGGATCATGGCGCCGATGTTGAAGGCCGCGGTGATGGGATCCAGTTCGTATGCCGTTCCCGGCACCCTTGCGCCGTTGGTCAGTGTCGCGCCCGGTACCACCGGCCCCATCAGCTTGGTGCATGCGGGATACTTCAAGGCCTGAAAGCCGCACGCCAGGGTATCCATCAAACAATAGCCGGCGGTCTCGTAAGCCAGCGAACTGTCAATCTCGAAACTTAACGCATAGTCCGCGATTGCCGTGAGAACGTGATCCGGCGCCGGACGCTCGGCGGACTTGATATCGTGGGACATGGATTAGATTCGCTCCGCGAGTGGCACAAAGGCTAAATTTTCAGGACCCGTATAGTTGGCGCTCGGCCGGATGATTTTTCCGTCCTCACGCTGTTCGATGACATGCGCGGCCCACCCGGAGGTGCGGCTGATGACGAACAGCGGCGTGAACATCGCCGTCGGAACACCCATCAGGTGATACGAAACGGCTGAGAACCAATCCAGATTGGGAAACATTTTCTTGATGTCCCACATGACGGCTTCGATTCGCGCGGCCACCTCGAATCCCAGCATATCGTTCGCCTCGCGCGCCAGACTCCGCGAAACCTCCTTGATCACTTGGTTGCGTGGATCCGACACGGTGTAGACCGGATGACCGAATCCGATGATGACTTCTTTGTCCGCCACGCGTCTGCGGATATCCGCTTCGGCGGCATCGGGCGTCGCATAACGATTCTGGATTTCGAAGGCGACTTCATTTGCCCCACCGTGCTTGGGACCGCGCAACGCACCGATGGCGCCCGTGATGCAGGAATACATGTCGGAACCGGTGCCCGCAATCACTCTGGCGGTGAATGTCGAGGCATTGAACTCATGTTCGGCATACAGGTTGAGCGATGTGTGCATCGCACGGACCCAGCTCGCCGAGGGCTTGACTCCGTGAAGCAAGTGCAGGAAATGCGCGCCGATGGAGTCATCGTCCGTCTGCACGTCGATGCGCCTCCCCTCCTTTGAGTAGTGATACCAGTAGCACAACATCGAGCCTAAGCACGCCAATAGACGATCCGCCAGCTCGCGTGCAGTCTCGCTCTTATGCGCTGCAGGTTCGGGCTCGCAGCAACCAAGCGCGGAGACCCCGGTGCGCAACACGTCCATAGGATGGCTGACGGCCGGGAGCTGTTCGAGCACCGTGGTGACGCTGGCGGGCAGGACCCGCAGTCCCTTGAGCTTCTTTTTATACGCCGCGAGTTCAACCCTGTTGGGCAATTTTTCATGCACCAGCAAGTAGGCGATTTCTTCGAACTCGCATTGCGTGGCGATATCGAGAATGTCGTAGCCGCGATAATGCAAGTCGTTGCCGGTTCTGCCGACGGTGCAGAGTGCAGTGTTGCCGGCCGTGACGCCGGACAATGCCACGGATTTCTTGGGTTTGAATGCGCCCGCCGTTGCGGGCTCGGAGTTGCTGGTCACTTTTCTTTTCCTTCGGCGAATAACTGATCCAACTTGGCTTCATATGCGTAATAGTCAAGATATTTGTACAGGTCGGCGCGCGTTTGCATCGTGCTCAGCACATTCTTTTGCGTGCCGTCGCGGCGAATTGCTTGGTAGGTATTGAGCGCCGCGGCATTCATCGCGCGGTAGGCCGAACAGCAATGCAGCACGATGTCGACCCCGACCGTCGCCAATTCATCGCGCGTGTACAGCGGTGTCTGCCCGAACTCGGTGATGTTGGCAAGGATCGGCACTTTGACCGCGTCCTTGAAGCGCCGGTACATGGCGAGCTCGGTGATGGCCTCGGGGAAAATCATATCGGCGCCGGCCTCGACGCAGGCGACCGCACGGTCCAAAGCCTTCTCGAGCCCTTCCACGGCGAGTGCATCGGTGCGCGCCATGATGACAAATTGCTCATCGGTGCGCGCGTCGACCGCCGCCTTGATGCGATCCACGATTTCCTGCTTGGAGACGATTTCCTTGCCCGGTCGATGGCCGCAACGCTTTGACTGGACCTGGTCCTCGATATGCATGCCCCCGGCACCGAACTTGGTGAAGGACTTGACCGTGCGGGCAATGTTGAATGCCCCGCCCCATCCGGTGTCCGCGTCCACCAGGAGCGGCAGCGCACAGGTGTCGGTAATGCGGCGAATGTCGATGAGCACATCGTCCATGGTGCTGATCCCAAGATCCGGTACCCCCAATGAATTAGCAGCGACTCCGCTCCCTGCCAGATACAGCGCTTTGAATCCGCAGGCCGCGGCCATACGCGCGGTGTAAGCGTTGATGGCGCCGACGATCTGCAGGGGTTTCTCGTCGGCGACCGCGGCTCGCAGGCGCGCGCCGGCGGAACTTGGTGTGCTTGTCATACGCGCCCCACTACCGGTATGAGTGCGCCGGTCACCGCACTCGCCTGGTCCGACACCAAAAAGGCGATGACCTGCGCCGCCTCGCTTAAAGTTACCCAACGCTTGAAATCCGCTTTCGGCATGTCCAATCGATTCTTCGGCGTATCAAGTGTGCTCGGCAAGATGGCATTGACCGTGATGCCGCGGTCTTTCAGTTCCTCGGCCAGCGCTTCGGTCAATTGTGCAACACCCGCCTTGGATGCAGCGTACGGACCCATGCCGGCCGCTGCCTTCAGCGCGCCGAGCGCGCCTACATTGACGATGCGGCCGCTCGCTGAGCGCAGCAAGTAGGGCAAAGCGGCCTGACATGAAATCACAGCTGTTCTCAAATTAAGTTTGTACATGGCGTCCCAACTATCGATTGTGCCTGCGCTTACGTTTTCAAACCGAAATCCGCCGGCGACATTGATCAAGCCATCGATGCGACCGGCGTCGCGGACAATTCGTTCCATCGCCGGCCGCGTCGCCGTCTCGAGCGTCAGGTCGATCCCGCCATAGCGCCAGGCGCCCGCCTGCGGCTTCGCCTCGCCTATGTCCGCGCGCAGGGCGGCGTGCGAAAGTAGCGCCAGTTTCGCGCCGTACCCGCTTAACGTGGCAGCCACGGCTTGGCCCAAAGCGCCGTCGGCGCCGGTCACCACCAAAACCTTCCCCGATAAATCCATAACGCAATTATCCTCGATTTCTCAAACCTGTAACGTGCGGCGAAATTCCCCCGGGGAGGCGCCGGTCCATTTCCGAAAGGCGCGATGAAATGCACTGCGCTCCGAGAAGCCCAACTCCAAAGCGATGTCCATGACGCTGCGGCTTGAATGGCTCAAATAACTGATTGCCAGATCTCGGCGCAACTGATCCTTGATCGATTGATAGGACTCACCTTCTTCGTGCAGGCGGCGGCGCATCGTCGCAGGTGTCATGCTCATTTGTTGCGCCAGTTCCTCGAAATCCGGAACCGTACCCGGCAGGAATTGGCGCAACCGCCGCCGAACCCGGGCGGTGAGGCTACTGCCATTTTTGTATTTCAACAAGATGCTTTCCGGCGCGGTGCGCAGGAATTCCTTGGCGGAGCGTTCATTCTGCACCACCGGAAGATCCAGGTAGCTGGCCTCGAATGCCAGCAGGGTATTTGGACGGTCGAAGCGCAAGTCGGCGCAATACATGAGTCGGTATTCGGCGCTGTGTGCGGGTTCCGCATAGCTGAACTCGGTGCGCAGGATGGGGATGCGCCTGCCCACCAGCCAACACGAGACGCCATAG
>Ga0302325_10001664_pt1 | contig 55984 bp, 55 predicted proteins | sample Palsa_T0_2_FD_201948 | JGI IMG/M metagenome (GOLD analysis project Ga0302325, IMG submission 201948) | Peat permafrost microbial communities from Stordalen Mire near Abisko, Sweden - Palsa_T0_2 | ecosystem: Environmental > Terrestrial > Soil > Palsa > Peat permafrost | place: Sweden: Abisko... | reverse complement strand
GCGTCACGTACTTGTACTCATCAGGCGAAATATCCACAAGGGCATAGCGCTTTACGCCATCGATCGTCATCTCATCCAGGATATTCACCGTATTCTTATACGTGGCATCCTGAGTGGGCTTGAGCACCACCATGAAATCCTTCGGATCGGTCCTCCGCTTCTTATCCAGGATCACATCCCGGATAGCCTTGAAGTCAGAAACCTGGATCTTGCTAGGATCCAAACCCTCATAATAATACACCTTGTCCTGCTTGCCCGGCATAAGCGTAATTACAGCAGATTCCTTTACTTTATTCTGCTCATCCGGCTTGTCTACATCCTTCGGCAGGAACAATTTCATAGCCGTAGGCTGACTCATCGTCGTCGTAAAAATGAAGAACGTGATCAGCAGGAAGCCCAGATCCACCATCGGAGTGAGATCCACCCGAGTGGACAGCTTTTTCGATTTCTTCACGCCGGGGCCCTTCTTATGACCACCGCCGCTGGAAGTATCCATTTCTGCCATGACAAATGCTTTTTTTAAAGTTACAAAAAAAATCGCCTACATCCCTTTCCCTCACAATCCCCGCAGCAAAACTGGTTCTTCAGCGCCAACGGTCGGTTTTCTCATGTGTACGCCCGAATAATTTATTGAGCCTTAACACTTTATAGCTGTAACCGCTGTCCGAACCCCCAAATTTGTCGCCCCAATGGGCCCTCCAAAGAACTATTGCTCGGAACTCTTGCTCCCCGTTGCATTCTGGGCCTTGTCCAGTTCCGACCCCGGAGGCGCAGCCACCGGATTGGTTATCATCTGGAACTTCATTTGGTCATTCTTCTTGAACGCCCAAATGACACCGTCGAAAGACGGAAATTTCGCAGCATCATCCCCCTTTACCAGGATATTCATGTGCCCACCGCTGAATCCGCCGGCGCCGGCGACCGCTACGGTAGCAGCCATCCAATCCCTCAGCTCGTTGTTCGTGCTGTCTTTGGTGGGGATCCCAGGCAGTTTCAGATTCTTGATCTCGTCCGGATTGTGATCCAGAAAAGACTTTAACTGGCTGAAAGGCACCCCGATATAAGCCGTAGGATTGGCGTAGAAATTCTTCTTCTCCGCATCAGTCAGGCCTAAATTCTTAGACGTGTTGATCGCATCGATGATATCCTTTTTCTCAGACTGATTCCCATCACTTACACTGAAATACACTTTATCATCACGGTCCATCGTGATCAGGACCACATTCTTATCCGGCGCGATCTTCGACGACACCGAACTCGGCGTCACCACCGTCAACGCCTCAGGCGGCTTGAACTTAGTCGCCAAAATAAAGAACGATAACAGCAGGAAGGCCACATCACACATGGCCGTCATGTCGATATTTGTGCTCTTACGCGGTATTTTTGCTCTTGGCATAGTAAAATTATTTTAAGATAAGCCCGGATCTTCTTCTATTACACAGATAAGACCCAAATTCACTCACTTTCCACAAATTTCGCCACACTATTTGTAAAGCGAAGCGAAGCTCTGCGTCAGCGTGAAACCACTCTCATCGATACCATACGTGATACCGTCGATCTTGGTCGTAAAGATGTTGTACATGATAATGGAAATAGCGGAAGTACCGATACCCAATGCCGTGTTATACAACGCCTCGGAAATACCCTGGCTCAAACGCTGAGCAGCTTCCCCACCACCTGCTTCACCAAGCGCGGCGAACGACGTGATCATCCCGATAACCGTTCCAAGCAGACCCATCAGGGTGGCTACCGAAGCGATCGTAGACAGAAACACCAGATTCTTTTCCAGCATCGGCAACTCCAGCGCAGTAGCTTCTTCTACCTCTTTCTGGATCGCGATCACCTTCTGCTCCGTGTCCAGCTCAGTGACGATCATTTCTTTGTACTTACGAAGACCAGCCTTCATCACATTGCCCACAGAACCCTTCTGCTTGTCGCACTCAGCAATCGCGGCATCAACATTCTTGTTGGCCAGATGATATTGCACCTTGCGGATGAATTCAGCGATATTCCCGTTGCCGGTAGCCTTGGAGATCGTCATGAAACGCTCGATCACAAAAGTGACCACCGTCAACAACGCTCCGATCAGGATCGGTACGATGATACCACCCTGATACATACGGGCGAGACCGGATTTTGCACCTTCCTGGTGAGGCCAGAAACCACCGGAGGGATCAGGTTTTGTAAAATTGCCGTCAGAGCCAATGAGGAACCTCCAGATCAAATAACCGGAAATAATACACACCAACGGTGCGACCCAGGAGATCGAATTACCCTTTTTCTGCGGTTGAACGGATGAGGAGCTCTTAGCTGCTGTCGCTGCAGTCGGTTTTGTTTCAGCCATGATCGTTGTTTTTAGTGTTTGTAAAAAATTGAAGTATGTAATAGAAACCATTAATGACTGTCCTTCGGACGAGCCGCCCAAGGGCGGCTCCAAAGATTGTACAATTCTAAGCAAAAAAGCTTTTCGATAGTTGAAATTGGATGTATAATATTTTCCGGGAAAGCCGAAGGAAGTCGAAGATAAGGAATCTTTTGTAACGTACAAATCGCATTCTGTCCATGTTCTGCCCCATTGCGTCACACCCCCTACTCATACCTCAACGCCTCTATCGGATTCAACCTGGACGCCTTCACCGCCGGATAAAGTCCGGCCAGCAATCCCACTATACTGCACACAACCAGCCCGCCGATCATCCATCCCCAGGGCATCACAAACCCCGTCGACAATACCAGACTGAAGGCATTCCCCACCAACACCCCCAACACCACCCCAAAACACGCCCCGATCAAGCTGATCAACACACTCTCGATCAAAAACTGCTGCCGCACATTCCGCTGCCGCCCCCCGATCGCCTTGATCAACCCGATCTCCTTGGTCCGCTCCGTCACCGACACCAACATGATATTCATCAACCCCACGGCAGCCCCCAACAGCGTGATGAGCCCGATCACCACCGCTGCGCCAGTGATAAAACTCAGGTTCTTTAGCAGCAGCGCCACAAAACTGTCACTCTTGTCAATATTGAAATTGTCCGCCTCCGTCACCTCCAACCTCCGCACAGGCCTGAAAACACCCTCCGCCTGGTCTATCGCCCCATCGATCTGCTTCACATCCGCCACCTTCACCTGGATATTGAAACTGGCGTTCGCACTCACACTGAATAACCGCCGTACATTATTATAGGAAGTGATCACCATATTGTCATAACTGATCCCGAACGACGACCCCTTCGACTCTAACACGCCAACGACCCGAAAAGGCAGATTATTGATATTGATGATCTTCTCCAGCGGCGCCTCGGGATTCTTCCCAAAAAACTTCTCCGCAATGCCACTCCCCAGCAGAACCACATTCCGCCCGCTCAGGACATCCAGCCCGTTCAGGTTACGACCCGTAGCCAGATTAAACCCATTCAATTCCACGTAGTTCGGATCGCCGCCCACTACCCTTACGTTCGGATTGGTCTTCCGGTTGCCGAGGGAAATGATGGCATCCGATACCCCTGAAATATTGAGACTTACGGCGGCAGGAAAACTATAGCGGCTCTGAAAGGTCTCCGCCTGCAACTTACTGATCGGAATATTTGAATTGGATTTCTTCTCCTTGAGCCCCTTGCGCTTGCTCTTCACCCCCCCGCCATCAAAATTGAACCACCGCTTATTATGGATGGTAAACCCATTCGCCCCCATGGCCGAAAAACTCTCGGTGAACTTCTGTTTCATGGCCTCGATGGCCGTATTGATGCCCACCAACGCCATGATCCCAAACGCTATAATGGCCACCGTGATACCCGTCCGCAAAGGATTGCTCCTTATCGTCCGGAACGATAGCGCTATGGTATCAGTTAATTTCAATTAGGCCAGTAATTTAATGAAAATGCGCGAAATACGCGCGAACGGGTCGCGAAGCGACCCTCAGGCCCTTACCACGTATAGATAAAACGAGTCAATTGATCCAATAAGACCTGCGGGAATACCCCCAGAACGATCACCAACGCCGCCAAAACGACCAGCAGCCCCTTAAAGCCGGCCCCCGGCTCGGCCTCCGTAGTGCCCTCGCCATCCTTGAAATACATGGCCTGGATGACCCTGAAATAGTAATAGGCACTGACCGCCGCACAAAGGACCGCAAAGATCACCAGCCACATAAAATGCCCGGTGGCGACCACCGCGGACAACATATAGTATTTGGCAAAGAATCCCCCGGTCAAAGGGATACCCGCCAGCGAAAGCAGAAAGATCGTGACCGTGGCCGCCAACACCGGCTGTTGCCTGGCGAGGCCGTTAAAGCCCTCAAACGTATAATCCTTCATCCGGATCAACACGGCAAAAATACCGATCGTCGCCAGACTATAAGCCGCCGCATACAGGATGATGCCCTGCTTCGCCACCCCATTCAGCGCCAGCACCGCCAGCAGCATAAAACCCGCCTGGGCAATGCTCGAATACGCCAGCATCCGCTTCACACTCTGCTGAAATACAGCCGTGATATTGCCTATGAACAACGTCGCCGCCGCGATCAACGCCACAAAGATCTGCCAGCTCTTCGAAGTCTCGCCAAAAGCCTCGTCAAAAAGCCGCACAAAACCCACGAAGATCGACACCTTCACGATCGTCGCCATAAAGGAAGTAAATACCGTCGGAGCCCCGTCATACACATCCGGCGTCCAGAAATGGAAGGGCGCGGCCGACACCTTGAAGGCCATCGACACCAGCAACAACAACAGTCCCGCCATGAATAAAGGCCCTACCGCCGCATTCCGGCTCCAGATATCATCGATAAAAAACGTTCCCGTCGAGCTCGCCCCATACAAAAACGCGATGCCGAGCAACATCACCCCGGTGGAAAACGAACCCATCAAAAAATACTTCAACGAGGCCTCATTACCCTTCAAATTCTTTTTCTCCGCACCAGTCAGTATATACAAGGGGATCGAAATGATCTCAATGCCCAGGAACAACATCAACAGCGTATTGAAAGTAGTGATAAGCGATACCCCGCACAACACAAAAAAGATCAGCGCAAAATACTCCGCCAGGTGAGGCCCCACCTTCTCCATGTCCTTCCCGCTCAGCAACACCAACAACAGGGTACTCGCAAAGGCGATGCTGTTCCCCAACAGGCCAAACTCGCCAAAAAACAACATCTTATGCGTGTTGATGGCCACATGATAACCGGCCATATCCAGGTGATTCACCAACAAGAGCAGCGCCAGCCCCAACACCCCTATATAACGGATGGCGGTCTTGCTCCTGGTAAAGATCCCACTGAACATCATCACGATACCCCAAATGGCCGAGAACAAAATTGCATTCATATTCTTATTATGTTGTCAACAGTAAACTCCTAATTTGGCATCGTCGAACTTCGTCGGGGCTGCTTCGACACGCCCCTCCTCGTTCCCAACCTTCGCTTCGCTCGGTTGCACTCCATTCAACTATTGCTTAAAACTCATCTTCGTTAAAATAAAATCCGTCGTCTCCTTAGTAAGCTCCAGCACCGGCCGGGGATAAACCCCGATAAACACGATCAACCCCACGATCACCACCAGCGCCAGCTTCTCATTCAACTTGATATCCACACCCTTCGACGTCAACGCATTCGTATTCCCAAAGAACACCCGCCCGATCATATTGAATGTGTACACCGCCGATAAGATAATCGACACCATCGCCACCACCGTAAACACGACATTATACTGCGTAGCCGTCGATCCATACACGCCGTTGAACAACAGGAATTCTCCGACAAAGGAATTCGTCAACGGCAACGCTATATTCCCCAACGCCACGATCATCAACAAAATGGCCAGCCCCGGCGCCTTCTGCGCCAGCCCGCCCAATTCCGAGATCTTCCGCGTCCCGAACTGCCGCTCGATCAGATCCACCACTATCCACATCCCCAATGTATTGATACCATGGTTGAACATCTGGATCATCACCCCCTGCATGCCCGTCGCATCAGTGGCAAAGATCGCCAGACACATCAACCCCACGTGCGCTATCGAAGCATACGCCACCAGCCGCTTCAGATCGTCCTGCTTGATTGCTACCAACGAGGCATAGATCATCCCGATGACACAACAGGTGCTCACCGTATCCCCCCAGGCCCAGAACCCGATCGGCACTACCGGCGCCAACCACCTGATAACCCCGAAAAGCCCCATCTTCACCATGATCGCACTCATTACCATCGTCACCGGCGTGGGCGCCTGCTCATAGGCATCCGGTTGCCAGGTATGCAAAGGCCAGATAGGCATCTTGACCGCAAACGCAACAAACATGATCCAGAAGATCCAGGTCTGATCCTTATTCGGGATCTTGTTCCGCAATGCATAAAAAGATTCCATCGAAAAACTATGATCCGCCGTCTGACCATAAAGCCAGATGATCCCGACCAACATCAATAGACTGCCTGCAAACGTATACACAAAGAACTTGAACGTCGCCTGTATCCTGCGCTCCCCACCCCACTGACTGGCCAGAAAATAGACCGGAATCAACGCCAGCTCCCAGAAAAAGTAGAACAATAGCGCATCCGTAGCCAAAAACACACCCATCAAACCCGCCTGAGACAACAGCATCAGCGCGTAGAAATTCCAGGATTTAGTATAATGCTCCCGCCAGGTGGAGATAAAGATCAACGGAAAACTCACCGCCGTCAGCAGACTCAGGATCATACTCAGCCCATCCAGCTTCACCGAAAACCGGCTCCCCAGATCAGGCAGCCACGCATAGCTGGCATGCCCCAGCGGACTGTCCTTCGCCAACCCCAGGCCAATAAGCGCAACCGCAAACGTCGCCAGCGACGAAAACAGCGCCCAGCCCTTGGCCCCTGACTCGCTCCGGAAAAAGAAGCCCACCAGCCCCATCACCAGCGGAATAACTATAAGCAGTACTGCTACCATATCAATGCTTTGTAAATAATTCAACAAGAAAAAGCACAATTATCCCCACCACCATCAACAACACGTATCCACCCACCTGCCCGCTCTGCAGCAAGCGCAGCTGCCGGCTCCCATATTGCACAAGCCGCCCAACCCCATTCACGATCCCATCGACCACATTCTTATCAAAGAACACCAGGAACTGCGCCAGCAGGTCCAACGGCTTCACGATAATCGCATTGTATATCTCATCGACATACCACTTATTCGCCAGCACCTTCCCAAAACCCGTCGGCTCGGCCAGATCCGGCTTCTTGCTAAACCGCCCGACCGCCACAAACGTCCCGATCAACGCCAGCACGACCGAAGTCGCCATCAACCCCCATTCCGTCCCCGCCGGCAATTCCGGCACCGTACTCACTCCCAACACCGGTCCAAGGAAATGCCCCAGCCAGTGCGCATCCGGCTTCATCACCGCCGGTATCCCCAGGAAACCCGCAAACACTGCCAGGATCGCCAGTATCCACAAAGGCACCGTAATCGCCGCCGGACTCTCATGTAAATGGTGCTCCTGATCATGCGTCCCGCGAAAACTTCCCCTAAAGGTGGTAGCATACAACCGGAACATATAAAAAGCCGTCAACAACGCCGTAAACACGCCGACGACATAATAAATAGGATTCTTCGCATAAGCCGCCGCCAGGATCTCATCCTTCGAAAAGAACCCGCTGAAAGGCGGTATACCCGCGATCGCGATACAACCCAACAAAAAAGTCAAATGCGTCGACGGCAAGAACTTCCGCAACCCGCCCATCTTCCGCATATCCTGCTCTCCTCCCATGGCGTGGATCACCGACCCTGCCCCAAGGAACAACAACGCCTTAAAGAACGCATGCGTCATCACATGGAACACCGCACCGGTATAGGCTCCGACACCGAGCCCCAGGAACATATACCCAAGCTGACTCACCGTCGAATAGGCCAGCACTTTCTTGATATCATTTTGCTTCAACGCGATCGTCGCCGCCAGTAAAGCCGTCGCCACCCCTATCACCGCCACCACCGTCTGCGTCGCCGGCGCCAGGTCATATAATATATGGCTGCGGGCAATCATGTATACACCCGCTGTCACCATCGTCGCCGCATGGATCAGCGCACTCACCGGCGTAGGACCCGCCATGGCATCCGGCAACCACGTGTAAAGCGGGATCTGCGCACTCTTACCGGTAGCACCCACGAACAAGAGTAACGTAATAGTCGTGATCACCCCCGTGCTTACACCCGAAGCCTTCCCGAAAACATCGGCAAAATCCACCGATCCGAATTTATTGATCAACATGAAGATCGCGATCAGAAAGCCCACATCCCCGATCCGGTTCATGATAAACGCCTTCCTCGCCGCATAACCATTGTTGACATCCTTGAACCAATACCCGATCAACAGGTAAGAGCAAAGCCCCACACCTTCCCAACCGATAAAGAGGATGATATAATTGGCGCCAAGCACCAACAGCAACATGGAGAATACGAACAGGTTCAGATACGAGAAATACCGCGCAAATTGCGGCGGCTCCTCATCATGCATATAGGCCGTGGAATACAGGTGGATCAGAAAACCTACCCCCGTGATGATCAGCAGGAAAAGCGCCGACAATTGATCGACCAGGAAACCAAAGGAGATATGGAGGCTGCCGACACTGATAAAATCGAAATAATCCACTACCGCCGGCTGAAACCCTTCATGCCGCACTTCCGAGAAGATCAGCAAGCTCACCATAAAAGCCGCAAGCAACACCCCGCAGCCGACGATACCAGTCAGCGATTTGGACAGAAAGTTCCTGAAAAGACCGATGATCAGGAATCCGGCAAGTGGCAACACGGGGACCAGCCAAACTAATTGTGTCATATTTTAGTGCTTCAACCGATTCAAAAAATTAACATCTATAGAATGCGTATTCCGGTACATCATGACAATGATGGCCAAACCCACACTCACCTCCGCCGCCGCCACTACCATGATAAAAAATACAAAAAGCTGTCCGTCAACTCCCGCATTCGGCATCTTCATCGACATGGCATGATAATGCATCTTCGAAAAAGCTACCAACAGCAGATTCACCGCATTCAACATCAACTCCACACACATGAAGATAATAATGGCATTCCGGCGCGTCAGCACCCCGGCCACCCCGATGCAAAACAACGCAACGGATAAGAAAATATAATAGTTAATTGGCATAATTCAACTTAGCCTCCATATTTCTGCGGCCCCACAGCAACGCCCTTCTCATCAGACTTCCCAATCACCACCACTCCCACCATCGCACTAAGGAAAAGCACGCTGCTGATCTCAAAAGGAACTACATAATCATGGAACAAGGTCATACCCAAATTGTGGATCAACCCGATACTCCCGGTATTCATCTCCGCGACCTGCATCTTCAGGTCGGCCTTCTTCAAAGCCGCCACCAACACCAATAACAACGCCCCACCCGTCACCACACCCGCGATCTTCAACCACCGGTTCTTCTGCGGCTCAGTGTCCGCATTCAGGTTCATCAGCATGAATACAAAAAGGAAAAGGACCATGATCGCCCCGGCATATACGATAAGGTTCACGATCGCCAGGAACTGCGCATCCAACAGGATATAATGACCCGAAATGGCGACAAAAACAACGATCAGCCATAGCACACTGTGCACCGGGTTCTTGCTGATCACCACTAGTATGGCGCTAACGATCGCCATCAAACTAAGACACCAGAACAATACTTGCGTAATACCCATCGAGCAGTTTGATTATATGTTTTTTCTCAATTTCGTCTAATTACCTAACTCCGTCTCCTTACCCGACGTTGTCGGCTCGTGCGCTCCACGTGCCTTCGCATATTCATCAGGATGCGTATTCGGATCGGGTATCAACAACTCCTCCTTCCCATAAATAAACCCCTGCCGCGTATAATTCGCCGGCGCAAACGTCTCACTCAAATAGATCGCATCCTTCGGACACGCCTCTTCACAAAGTCCGCAAAAAATACAACGCAACATATTGATCTCATACTTCGCCGCATATTTCTCCTCGCGATAAAGCCCCTCCTCCCCGGGCATCCGCTCCGCCGCCTCCATCGTGATCGCCTCCGCCGGACAGGCGACCGCACAAAGCCCGCAAGCCGTACACCGCTCCCGGCCCTCCTCATCCCTGTTCAACACATGCAAACCCCGGAAGACAGGACTGAAAGGCCGCGTCTTCTCCGGATAGTTCACCGTCGGCTTCTTCTTGAACATATGCCCGAAAGTAATCGACATGCCCTTGGCGATCGCCGGCAGATACATCCGCTCCCACATCGTCATCGGCTTCCTGTCTACCGCCTTAGCCCTACTCGTTAATGGCTGCATAATAATTTATTTTGTCGTCCACGTCCCCGCCCCGTTGGGCCCAAAGTCCGCAAAAATAGTTTAAAAATGCCAATGGTTCTCCTTCAACAACACCAAAAACCCCGTCACCAGCATATTGGCTATCGCCAGCGGGATCAACACATTCCAGCCCAGCTTCATCAGCTGATCATACCGGAACCTGGGGATCGTCCACCGCACCCACATAAAGAAAAAGATGAAGAGCACGATCTTTATGAACAAACTCAGGAACTGGCAGATCGCCAGCCAGTTCTGCCCCCAATGCTCTCCCACCCAATGATTGGCGAACGGAATATCATACCCCCCAAAATACAGGGTCGCCATCACCGCACTACTGATAAACACATTCACATATTCGCTGAACAGATAAAAACCCAGCTTCATCGAAGAATACTCCAGGTGAAAACCCATGTTCAATTCATTGTCCGCCTCGCTCAGATCAAAGGGAGACCGGTTACACTCCGCAAAGGAACAAACCAAAAAGATCAAAAAACCAATCGGCTGCACCCATATATAGTAATGACTGATCTGCTGCTGCTCCACAATGGTCCTGAGACTCAGCGACCCCGCCACCATCAGCAAGGCAATGATCGACAAACCCATCGCCAATTCATACGAAATGGTCTGCGAAGCCCCACGGATCGCCGCGATCAGCGAGAACTTGTTATTGGAAGCCCAACCCCCGATCATGACCCCATAAACCCCCATGCTCACCACCCCAAAAATGTATAGGATCCCGATATTGACATCGGCGATCTGCAACGAGACCTGCCGGCCAAACAAATTGAAATGACTGCTCCATGGTACGACGGCACTCGTCATCATGGCCGTCAACATCGCCAAACCCGGCCCCAGGATGAACAGCCAGCTATTGGAATGCGACGGAATGATCTCCTCCTTCATAAACAACTTCAACCCATCCGCCAAAGGCTGCAATATCCCCCCGGGACCCGCACGGCTCGGACCCCGCCGGTCCTGCATAAAGGCCGCCACCTTCCGCTCCGCATAGGTCTCATACATGGCGATCAGCAACGACAATGCGATAATGATCGCGATCAACACACATTTCTCGATCAATAAAACCCAGTCAATAGCCAGTAACGTTAAATGCATTATTGCTCGTTTATTTTTTTATCCGCTTTGCCATATAAATCACTGTTCCATGGATTCCCCGCAGCACTCTGCGCGCCCAAACCCCTCGCCTCATGCGGCTCGAAATCCGTCGAATGCGCCGGCCCCTCGATCTTGCTCAGATCGATCTCCGGCCTGTTCACCTCACTTATAGAGTGGATATCCATCAACAACTTCGGCTTCCGGCCATCCAGCACATCATATAATACCTCTTGCGGCCGCTCCACTCCCACATAGTGCCCCTGCGAGATCACACTGTGCCTGCTCACCTTTGTCGGCCCCTCGATAGTCCAATCGGCCGTATCCTTCTTGTCGAACCGGCATTCATTGCAGATCCACGACTCCACCTCACCCCACTCATCCTTCCGCGCCGTGACCCGGAAAACTTCCGGACCCCGGTACCACAGGTTGACCTGGCCGCTGCATTTCGGGTTCGTACAATGGCGGTGCGCATCCACCGGCTTCAGGAACCATACCCGGTTCTTGAACCGGAACGTCTTGTCGGTAAGCGCTCCCACGGGACAAACATCAATAATGTTCCCTATAAAATCATGATCCAACGACTTCTTGATATAAGTAGCGATCTCCGAGTGATCCCCCCGATCCAGCACCCCATGCTCCCGCCTTTCGGTGATCTGGTCCGCCGTGAAAACACAACGGTAACAAAGGATACAACGCGTCATATGCAGTTGGATATACGGCCCGATATCGTGCTTCTCAAACGTCCGCCGCCCAAACTCATACCGCGTGCCTTCCTTCCCATGCTCATAACCCAGGTCCTGCAGCGAACATTCACCCGCCTGGTCGCAGATCGGACAGTCGAGCGGATGGTTGATCAGCAACATTTCCACCACCCCATTCCGCGCATCGATCACTTTCTCACTGGTGATATTCTTGACGACCATGCCGTCCATGACATTCGTCCGGCAACTGGCCACCAACTTCGGCATCGGCCTCGGATCGGCCGTGCTGCCCGCGGAAACTTCCACCAGACAGGTCCGGCACTTCCCGCCACTGCCCTTCAACTTGCTGTAATAACACATCGCCGGCGGCGCCACATCCCCCCCAATCTTCCGGGCAGCCATAAGGATGTTCGTCCCCGGCTCCACTTCCAGCGTGATATTGTCGATCGTAACCTTAAACAATTTCTTTTCTTCAGCCATTTGTTAACTGATTTATATCTACGTTATACTTGTTCGCTTTCAAATATTCCAGCCAATTTTGCAACTGCAATATTGGTCCAATTTCTTTTTTTCTCATTTTTTTAAACAAGCCAATGAACCGCTGGTCTGTTTTTGAGGATACAGACTTGGTAATTTTCACCAAATCTATCCACTCTTCAGGAAGATTTGCCTCTTTCAAGGAAATATCCCACTCTTTGCATAAGCCGATTATCCATTTTTCTATCACCGGTCGTACTTGGATCATGTAATGATTTTTGATCTGGTGCTTCCACAATTTTAAATGGTTCGTTTCAATCACCACAGAAAATTCCACTAAATAATCCAAATCTTTCCTGTCCTCATCAATAATACCTACACAAAAATCATTTTCAAAAGAGGTCTTCATCTCACTCACCACGGTTCCGTTTCCCTTTTTGTGATTTACATGATCTCTATTAGCTAATAAAAGAACTTCAATTAAACAAGAATCAATGTAACATTCGGGAATGATACAATAATTACTGCTCATGGAACAAGAAATTTTCCAGATTTAAATAAAGATCAATCCCATACTGGTAAATTTCATGCAGTTCCCCATCCGTCAATTTTCTAACAAATGTTGCTCCCTCTTCCTTTTTATATCCAACGACATATATGCTCAAATCATCATTTTTCAAATTCTCCATCAAGTCGTTTATTACAAAAGGCGAGTGTGTATTAATAAAGAACTGATTATCATTCTTATCATACATAACGTCCGCCGTAAACTTCGAAATATAAGGCGGAAACATATGTGCCTCTGGCTCCTCAAAAAGCAAAACTGAACTTTTATTACTTGAGATAGCCACCTTATAAAAAAAAAGTCTCTGTAATGTGTCTGCTACCAAATTATACGGTATCGTGAAGACAACCCCTTTGTTAATATCTTTTAATATTGAGAATTTTTTGTCGGTTACATTATATAAAAGTTTTAAATTATATTCTTCTAATAGGCTTGCGAGTTCGCCTCTAATATCGGTACGTGTATACATGATATCAAACAAATTGACTCCGTTGGGAACAGCCAATGTATCATATTTACCCGATGTCTGTATAATGTCCTTTTTGAAGACATATCTTTTAATATCTGCCAAGTGCCCCGGCCCCAGATTCTCAAAAAAATCTTCTGTGCGTGGCTGTCTTGTATAAATCGAATCCCAATTGTCAATTTTGTTACTTTTCGAAGTCTTTGTAAAATTCAACATAGCATAAATCTTCTGTTGAATTCCTGGTCCCATTTTATCAAAAGAAGCACCCTTATCGGCCAATTGCCAATTAAATAAAAGGGCATCATTGTCTGCAGTAACTAAGATTCTGTTGTCCGTATTAATTCGGATCTCAATTTTTTCGCTAATATTCCCATTAAAAAATAAAGTAGTAGCTTCTTCCACTCTAACAAAGGAAGATAAATCTAGATTGGGCCGATCTAATGAAAATAAACTTAATGCTTCTATCAAATTGGATTTCCCAACATTTGGATACCCCACAAAAACATTGACCCTCCGGCAATCTTCAATCTTAAGATGCCGAATAGATTTGAAATTCTTAATTTCTATGTTTTTGATCTGATTCATTCGATATTTTCTTCTTTTCAAAGTCCCCGCCCTGCTACGGCTGCCTTAACGGGGCTAATGTCTGCTCCGCTTCGCTCCGCGACCGGGCCTACTGCCCGGTCCGGCCGGCGGCGCCACATCCCCCCCAATCTTCCGGGCAGCCATAAGGATGTTCGTCCCCGGCTCCACTTCCACCGTGATATTGTCAATCGTAACCTTAAACAATTTCTTTTCGTCCGCCATAGTATAAATGTATTTAGGCAGTCGCCACCGTAAGTGGATCTGCATAATTCGCGAGTCCATAATTCCTCACCAAACACTCCTTCGGATTATCCACATGCCACTCAAACTCATCCCGGAAATGCCGGATCGCCGCCGCCACCGGCCAAGCCGCCGCATCCCCAAGGGGACAGATCGTATTGCCCTCAATTTTCCGCTGGATATCCCAAAGCAGATCGATATCGCTCTTCTTCCCTTTACCGCTATCGATATTGCGTAATATCTTCTCCATCCATCCCGTCCCCTCCCGGCAGGGCGAACACTGCCCACAACTCTCATGCCGGTAGAACCGCGCCAGCGTCAACGTATTCTTGACCACACATTGGTCCTCGTCCAGCACGATAAACCCACCCGAGCCCATCATCGAGCCCTTGGGGAAACCGCCGTCGGCCAGACTCTCATAGTTCATCAGCCTCGTCTCACCCTTGGCGGTCTTCAACAACAGATTCGCCGGCAGGATCGGCACCGATGAACCACCCGGAATGCAGGCCTTCAGCCGCTTCCCGTTCGCAATGCCTCCGCAATACTCGTCAGAATAGATAAACTCTTCGACCGAGATCGTCATATCTATCTCGTACACGCCGGGCTTATTAATGTTGCCACAGGCACTCAACAACTTCGTCCCGGTGCTCTTACCCACGCCAATCTTGGCATATTCTTCCCCGCCTATATTGATGATCGGCACCACAGCCGTCAGTGTCTCCACATTATTGACCACAGTCGGGCGGTCCCACAAACCCTTCACCGCCGGGAAAGGCGGCTTGATTCGGGGATTCCCCCTTTTACCCTCTAACGACTCTAATAAAGCAGTCTCCTCCCCACAGATATAGGCGCCTGCACCCGTATGCACATAGATCTCACAGTCAAACCCGGTTCCCAGAATATTTGTCCCCAGCCATCCATTGGCCCTGGCCTCGGCAATCGCCTGCTCCAGGATCTCCGGGATCCAGGCATATTCGCCACGGATATAGATATACGTCATCTTGCTCCCAAGGGCATAAGACGACACGATCAGGCCTTCTATCAGCAGATGCGGCAGGAACTCCATCAAATAGCGGTCCTTGAACGTTCCCGGCTCGGACTCATCCGCATTGCAAACCAGGTGACGCGGCACACCCTCCGGCTTCGCCAGAAAGCTCCACTTCATACCCGTAGGGAAACCCGCACCGCCACGACCGCGAAGCCCGCTCTTCTTCACCTCTTCCGTCACCTGGTCGGGCGTCATGTTCTTCAGGGCCTTCTCCACACTGGCATAGCCGCCTTCCCGCCGGTAAACATCATACCCCCGGATACCCGGAACGTCCGCCTTCTCCAATAATAATTTTCTACCCATTATTAAACGATTCGTTTATTTATTCGGCTTCTTTCTATAAACAATGATCAGTAACGCTGCCGCCAGATAAAGAACACCCGTCACACTTAACAGGATCGTTTTCGTGCCCTCTTCTCTTGCCCACATACTCGCCACCATTATACCCAGACCCGCAAACAGCAGGCTAAAAGTCACAATCCGAAAATTTCGTTTACTCATACTACTCAATTATTGGCCGCGGCCGTCTTCCTGCACTCCGCAATGATCTCATCCACCTTCGCCGGCGTCAAATGTTCCCTGAAATACTTGCCCAGCTGCATCATCGGCGCATACCCACAGGCACCCAAACACTCCACCGTCTTCAACGTAAACAACCCATCGGCCGTCGTCTCGCCAACCCCGATCCCCAACACCTTCTTGATATATTCAACGATATCATCACTCCCCTTTATCATACAAGGCCCGGTCTGGCACACCTCGAACACATACCGGCCCACCGGCTTCAGGTTATACATGGAATAAAAGGTCGCTACTTCATACACTTCGATCGGCTCCAGCCGCAACAACGTGGCCACGTAATCCATCGCATCCGCACTCAACCAGCCGCCAAACTCATCCTGCGCCAAATGCAGGATCGGGATGATCGCACTCTTATGCTTCCCCTCCGGATAGCGCGAGATGATCTCCTCGACCTTCTTCAATTTCTCGTCTGAAAATTTCACCATAATTCGTATAATTTCATGCGCGCCTCGAGGCCCGCAAACAAGACTACGCATCCATCTCTCCCGCAATCAAATTCAAAGAAGACATCACGATCACCGCATCGCTCAACATCGCCCCCTTCGTCATCTCCGAATAGGCCTGGTAATAGATAAAACAGGGCCGGCGGAAATGCAACCGATACGGCGTCCGCCCCCCATCGCTGATCAAATAAAAACCCAACTCCCCATTCCCGCCTTCCACACAGCTGTACACCTCCCCGGGCGGGATCTCCGTCTCACCCATCACGATCTTGAAATGATAGATCAGGGCCTCCATCTTAGTATACACATCCTTCTTCGCCGGCAGATAATAAGCCGGCGCATCGGCATGAAATACCTCCGCTTCCGCGCCTTTCATATTGACAACCTTTCTGTACGCCTGCTCGATGATCCGCATGGACTGCCACATCTCGCCATTCCGCACCAGGAAACGATCATAACAATCCCCGGTCGATCCCACGGGTATCTCAAATTCAAAGTCCTCGTAGCTGCTGTAGGGCGTATGTGCCCGTACGTCATAGTCGACCCCCGCCGCCCGCAGATTGGGACCCGTAAACCCATAGTTCAGGGCCCGCTCCGCACTGATAGGCCCGGCGCCGATCGTCCGCTCCATAAAGATGCGGTTCCGGGTGAACAAGTTCTCAAACTCCTTCAACACGCCCGGATATTCAGCCAGGAATTTCTCAATCTTCTGAAAAGCGGTATCGGTGAAATTACGCTCGAAACCCCCGATCCGACCCATATTTGTCGTCAACCGGCTCCCGCAAACCTCCTCAAAGATCTCATAGATCAACTCCCGGTACTGCATCACGTACAAAAAGCCCGTAAATGCCCCGGAGTCAACCCCCACAACGGAATTACAGATCAAATGGTCACTGATCCGCGACAACTCCATGATGATGATGCGCAGGTAATCTACACGCTTCGGCGTCTTCACCCCCAACAACTTCTCACAAGTCAAATGCCAGCCCATATTGTTGATCGGGGAAGAACAATAGTTCAGCCGGTCTGTCAACGTCGTGATCTGATAAAGCGGCCGCCGCTCGGCCAGCTTCTCAAATGCCCGGTGGATATACCCCACCGTCTGCTCCGCCGAAACGATCCGTTCACCGTCCAGCTCAAGGATATTCTGAAACACCCCATGCGTCGCCGGATGCGTAGGCCCCAGATTCAACGTGGTGGTGGTCTTCTCGATGCTCCCTTCCGGCAGCTTTATGTGATGCTCGCTCATGTATAATTTTATTTGGTCATCGGAACCGCCACGATCATCATCGTTGCGACGCTCCGTTCAACAGTTATACCTTGGTCGACTCAGTTGGCCAATCCTGCTTCTCATTATTACTACCAGGCGTCCCACTCGCCGGCACCCTCGGCTCCGACGCATGACGCGGCGTCTCCACAGTCCCACGATTAGCCGCCGCAGGCAACTGCCCACGCCCAAACATCGCATCATCCTTGTCGATCCGCGTCTGATCCTCCAACGGAAACTCCTTCCGCATCGGGAAATACTCCATCTCATCGACATTCAGGATACGCTTCAGATTCGGATGCCCGACGAAATTAACCCCATAAAAATCAAAGGTCTCCCGCTCCATCCAATTGGCGCCGGAATAAAGCTGCGTGGCAGTAAAGATGTCAGGCTGCTCGATCGCGGTAAAAACCTTGAACCGCAACCGCACATTCTCCTTCAGATTATGCAGGTGATAAACGACCGCCAACTCCCTCCCGGCCCGGTCCGGATAATGCACCGCCGTGAGATCAGTCAGAAACTGAAACCCCAGCTCCGCGTCGTCAAAAAGATATTGAAGCACTTTTAAATTAACCTCCTTCGGCGCCTCAAAGGTCAGGAGACCATAAGGCTCTTCGAACTGGGAAACTTGTTCTCCGAATTTGGCGATAAGCCGGTCCTTGATCGTTTCGTTGGTTAATGCCATATGCTATTATTGTATCCCGTAGCTCTGTAACAATCCTTTATACTGCTCGCCATTGCGCCGCCGCACAGGCTCATTCCCCACGAGGTCCTGGATGCGGATAAACCCATCCAAAATGGCCTCCGGCCGCGGCGGACAACCGGGCACATACACATCGACAGGCACCACCTGGTCGATACCCTGCAATACACTATAAGTGTCGAAAATACCGCCGCTGCACGCACAAGCGCCAACCGCCATCACCCAACGCGGCTCGGCCATCTGCAGATAAACTTGCTTCACGATCGGCCCCATCTTCTTGGCAATGGTCCCCATCACCATCAGCAGATCACACTGCCGGGGAGAAAAAGCCAGCCGCTCGGCGCCAAACCGGGCCAGATCATAGTGACTGGCCATCACCGCCATGAATTCGATACCACAACAGGAAGTGGCAAAAGGCAGCGGCCAAATCGAATTCTTCCGCCCAAGACCAACTGCCTTGCTCAAAGTGGTCGCAAAAAAGCCCTCACCCATATAGCCCTCAGGCATATTAGTAAGGCTGATATTGTCTTTGATATCGGCCTGGATGGGATGTACATTGAACCTAACTGGACGTGCCATATAATTAAATATTTTAATAAACAACAAACCACCGACAACAGTGGTTCCCCCCCTTTCATTTTTCACCCGTATTTAACAAGCAAGTCGTCAATTTATTGCCTAGTCCTCCCAATGTAGCGCCCCCTTCTTCTGGATATAAATAAACCCAGCCAAAAAGAACCCCACAAACAGCAAAACCTCCCCAAACCCCGACCATCCCAACTCCCGGAAATTAACCGCATAGGGGTAGAAAAAGATCACCTCCACATCGAACAACACAAATAAGATAGCTACTAAAAAATATTTGATGGCCATCGGATGCCGGGCATTGCCCACACCCTCTATACCACTCTCGAAGTTTTGCAGTTTTTCGGCCGTTTTTCTTTTGGGTCCCAGAAGATGAGTGACACCAAGAACCAGCCCTACGAAGCCCAACGCGAATAGAAATTGGACACCGATGGGGAAATAACTAACGGAATTATTCAGATTTGACTCGGTCGCAAGGGTATTGGCCTGTAGGAGAATGATGTCCATTGTGTTTCATTAACAGGAGACAAAAATAAGCCAGCCGGTGGAAATTCCAACAAAAAAAGAGGCCGGCCCCAAATTAAAAGTGGAGTCGGCCCCTTATATTCAATAATATAGCCAATAATATAGCAGATTGGGACAATTCCCGTTCAAATGCGCAAAACGCACGGCAATCATTTGAGCCGCCGGCAAATCACTACTTCGCCCCAGCCTTCGGCTTGGCAGGCGCCGTCGTAGGCTTCCTTTGCAGCTGCTGAATGATCTTCGACGCCGTAGCATTCGTAGGATCAACCGCAAGCACCTGCTCCATCCAGAAAATGGCCGCCGGCTTATCATGCTTTATATCATTGGAATAGCTCGCCATGTAGAAATAGGCTGCGAGCGCCTGACTCCTGTATTTTATCGAGTCAGCCGAACCGGCCGCCTTGGCCGTCGAATCCAGGCTCCGGGCTATCGCCCCTAACTTCTGGTAAGCGTCGACAGCAAGCCCCTGACTGTTCGTAGAGTCATCTTGCGCTGCCTTCGACCGCGCACACCACAAATAGCCATAGATCTCGTTCGGGTATTGCGCCGTATACATCCCACAGAAGATGCTGTCCGAAGTCTTGTAGTTGCCTGCCTGGTAATTGGCGATCCCCCAATTGTACAGATCAGTATTGACAGGGCTCTTAATGAACGGATAACCTACCCCCAACCAATACGCATAAGCCACCTTATGCCCGCCAGCCTTGGCATCAGCCGCCGCATCCTTGATGATCTGCAGCTTATCGGCGAGCACAGTGTCCAGACTGATCGCTTTCATATAGCTGCCAACCGAGGCCGCACTGTCGGTCGGAAATTTAGACTGGATTTTCCCAAGGAACTTATAGTCGTTAGACACGAAAGCATCCGCCTTCTGCTTGGCAAAATACTGTGTCAGATAATCCTTGGCATCCGTGCTGTCACCCTTTGCATCATAACAATAGGCGGTCAGCAAATAATATTTGGGATAGACCTTGTCACCTTGCGCCTGGATCGCCGACTTCGAAGCGGCAATACATTCATCGAATTTCTTGGCCACAAACAACAGCGAGATCCGGTCATACTCATTCTGCGGAGTCGCATCCGCCACGGCAATATATTTATTCAGGTATTCCGTAGACTTATCTACGTCCCCATGATTAAAGTAATGGGTATACAGGGCATAAAAGGCCGGAGCATAGTTGGGATCCATCGTAATAGCATCAGTATAAGCCGGCAAAAAGAATTCCGGGTTGTTTTGACTCTGATAGATCAAACCGATCTTATACTTTGCCTCCGCATACTTGGGATCCAATGTAAGCGCCTTATTATATGCCGTTACCGCATTCCCGCCATCGATCAGCTTCCGGTAGGCATCACCCAGCAGCACATAGGTCTCAGGACTGTTGAAACCCTTGACCTGCGTCGCCTGCGTCAGCTTTTCGACCGCATACTGCGCATCCCCCGCCGGGGCATCGATGCTGTTGTCGGCAATGGCATTCAACACCGCAACATCCTTGCCCTTGCTCAGACTGATCGCCGTCTCAAAACGCGCCTTCGCATCGGCCAATTTCCCCAACCGCAACTCTACACCACCCATACCCGCCAGCAGCAGCGGAGCCGTGCCATTCGTCTGCAACGCCTTGGAATAGATGTCTCCGGCACCGACAGAATCCTTCAGATCCAGCAGCGTCTGCCCCTTCCAGTAGATAGCTTCAATATTGTTGGGATTGGAAGCCAGTATCTTGTCGAAAACATCGTTCGCACTCTTAAAACGATGATAATACAGGAATTTCTTCCCCTGATCCACCGATTGCGCAAAAGCCACGTTGCAAAGACCCACAACGCCTGCCACCAGTAAGCTGAATCGCATCTTGTTCATTACTTAGCTTTGTTTTGAAGTGAAGTGTATAAAATTATTGAAATCTGGTTTAAAAAATTTAAAAATAATGATTACTTGTCCAGCTGTACATCCCGCAACTGAAAGTTCATCCCCGCGGGCCATAAATAAGCCTTGGTAAAGATCAACTGCCCACGCTCGTAACTCAGAAAATTCACGAAGTTATTCCCGATACCACTGTAGTTCTCCTTCAGGATATAGTACAAACTCCGAACCAGCGGATAGCGTTTCAACGCAATATTCGCCTGATAGGGCTTCACATGCGTCCCCCCAAGACAGGAAACACACTGGATCGCCGCCACACTCACCTTCCGCAAAAAGCTGGTGTCGTTGGGATCGTTCTTATCCCCCACCCAGCTCACACCAATAAACCCCACCGCCCGGGGATTATTCGCCACATAATTCACCACATCCTCACTGCTCTTCGCCGCCGTCACATTCTTGCCCAGCGGCTTCCCCTTAAGTATACTATCCATCGCATACCGCACCGTACTCGTCGCCGAGATCCCATCCATCACCGGCTGATGCTTCGTATCCGTCCCATTCAGCATATTCACCAGGTCCTTCATCTCAAAAATGGAATCCTTCGAAGTTGGATTCACGATCACCGCTATAGCATCAAAGGCTAACACCCCGAAAGTCGGCCGCAAATGAAAACTGTCATTGTAAAAATTCCCCTCCTCCGGCGTCAGCCCACGCGTCACAAGGACCATACGCGTACTGTCCGTAGTAAGGTCCCGCAGACACTGGGCCTCCGGCTTATAATCCGCAATGATGTGCGCATCGGGGAAAGACGACTCGAACACCTTTATCTGGCTGTCGATCACGGGCTTGAAAGACTCGTCCACACTGATATGTATCGTACCGGATGTGGGCGTCTCCCGGGGCGCCTTGGCGCCGCCACCGCCGCAACTGCTTAGCAGCAAGCAAACTACTACTCCTGTCAGAAAGCCTTTACCAATCATTAATTAAAGTAATTTTTTCTCGATCCCCGGTAGATCCGAAACCCTCCATACAGCAGGCAAAGACCAGAGAACATATAACGATACAGATTATCTATCGTCAACTGAAGCCCCAGCTTCGGAGCCAACAGGAACAGAATGCCAAAACCAAAGATGATCACCCCCATGCCAAAATCCAATACGGCACGCCGTAGTACATAGTTCTGCTTCCTTCTGTCCGGCCTGTTATCCTGCCTCTCCGGCGCCTCGTTTTCCATTTTTTACCGATTCTTTTTGTGACCGTGGTGGGCAAATTAACAAAATAACCTTAAAATCTGCTACCCAACCGCACGTAACTTATTTATTAATTTGTCTCTGATAATTTTCTAAGCCCATTCTAATCTCCCGTCCGTCTCCCTACATTGACGCTTTTTTCCGGCTATAGGATGCACCAACACCCAACTTTCCACAAAAAACCGTAACTTCCTCCCAACCGACCAACCTGCCTCCATGAGAAAATTTACCTGCGCAGCCCTGCTGCTCATCGTCGCATCCGCCTGCAAAAAATCGACGCAGAGCCCCCCCGACGCCGCCGCGTCCTTCCAAAGAGTCGTCAATGGCACTGACTTCTACAGCTATGACTTCTCCAGCGCCACCTCCACCAACCTCAGCTTCACCCAAACCTACTATACCGGCTCCGCCACCAACGGCAAACAAACCCGCTGGAGCCTCTCCCTCGCCGACGCCATGACCCCCGTCAACTTCACATTCTCCTTCCCCGGCATCGACAGCTCCCTGACGCTCCCAACCGGCAACGACATGACCTTCGCCTACCCCCTCTCCCCGTTAGTCAGCTGCTCACTCGACGAAAAAGGAACCCTCTACCTCGGCACGGACAGCACTTTCATGGACGTCACCATCCTCTCCCTTGCCAATAATTTAGTCTCCGGCACCTTCGCCATCCAACTATACGGCAGCACCGGAACCTGCATGATCAACAACGGCCACTTCGCCAACATCCCTATCGTCTACACCAGTCAATAACCCGCTATTCCCGTACCTTTGCCCCCATGAAAATACTCATGGTCTGCCTTGGCAATATCTGCCGCAGCCCCCTCGCCGAAGCCATACTCCAGGATAAGGCCCGCGAAGCGGGCCTGGACTGGCAGATCGACAGCGCCGGCACCAACGGCTATCACATCGGCGAAGCCCCACACCACCTCTCCCAAAAAGTCGCCCGTCAAAATGGCCTCGACATCAGCCGCCAACGGGCTCGCAAATTCACAGCCAATGATTTTCAACGCTTTGACAAGATATATGCCATGGCCGGCGACGTCATCGACGACATGAAGTCCATAGCCGGCTCCAAATACGAACCCTCCAAGGTCGACCTCCTGCTCAATGAAGTCCATCCCGGCCACAACGAAGACGTCCCCGACCCCTGGTACGGCCCCGAACCCGGCTACCACGAAGTCTATAAACTGATATCCGAAGCCGCCGACCGGGTCATCACCAAATATGGCCAACCCGGGACCACAAATAAAGGTTCAAATCAAGGCCCCAATTTATTTTCCCAAAAAGCATGAGTAAGAACAAACCCTCCCTGCCCCAGGGCACCCGCGACTTCGACCCCGCCACCGTCCGCAAACGCCGCTTCATCTTCGACACCATCCGCGAAGTCTTCGAGCTATATGGCTACCAGCCCCTCGAAACGCCCGCCATGGAAAACCTCGAAACCCTCATGGGCAAATATGGCGAAGAAGGCGATAAGCTCATCTTCAAAATACTCAACAACGGCCTCGCCGACCCAAAGAACATCGATAAAGCAAAAACCGCCTTCGACAACGTCCTGCAAGGCCGAAACGACCCCAACCTCACCGAACGCGCCCTGCGCTACGACCTGACCATCCCCTTCGCCCGCTACGTCGCCATGAACCACGGCCAGCTCACCTTCCCCTTCCGCCGCTACCAGATGCAACCCGTCTGGCGCGCCGACCGCCCCCAAAAAGGCCGCTACCGTGAATTCTACCAGTGCGACGCCGACACCGTAGGCAGCTACTCCCTCCTCAACGAGGTCGAGTTCGCAGCCATCTACGCCACCGCCTTCAAAAAACTCGGCATCCCCGTCGAGATCCGTATCAACAACCGCAAGATCCTCGCCGCCCTCGCCGAAACCTGCGGCGGCGCCGATAAACTCACCGACATCACCGTCGCCATCGACAAACTTGATAAGATCGGCCTCGACAAAGTAAGAACCGAGCTTGCCGAACGCGGGCTCAGCGACATCCACATTCGAACAATCGAAAAATACCTCAATCTCCAGGGCACCAATACCCAAAAACTCCACGCACTCCCCGAACTTCTCTTCGGCAACGAAACCGGCCTCAAAGGCATCGCCGAACTCGAAACTATCCTCCAATATCCCGACGCCCCCGCCCTCACGCTCGACCTCACCCTCGCCCGCGGCCTCAACTACTACACCGGCACCATCTTCGAAGTAAAAGCCCTGGGCGTAAACATGGGCAGCATCGGCGGCGGCGGTCGCTACGACGACCTCACCGGCACGTTCGGCGTCCCCGGCATCCCCGGCGTAGGCATCTCCTTCGGCGTCGACCGCATCTATGACGTCATGGAAGAACTCCAACGCTTCCCCCCCACCGTCCACACCGGCACAAAACTCCTCTTCTTCAACCTCGGCGAAGCCGAAGCCCAAGCCGCCTTCAGCCTCCTCCAACAACTCCGCGACCTCGGCATCGCAGGGGAACTCTACCACGAACAAGCCAAATTCGACAAACAATTCAAGTATGCGGAGAAAAAAAGCATCCCCTGGGTCGCCATCCTCGGCAGCGCCGAACTCGCCGCCCGCCAATGCCAGCTAAAAGACCTGCGCACCGGCCATCAAACGACCCTCACTTTCCAGGCCCTCCTAGCCACCGACTTCAGGTAAAAATCTTATCTTACACGGTATGAGAAACACGCTTTGCCTACTGCTGGCCCTGCTCGCCCTCGGCGCAGCCGAGGCCCAAACCAATCCTACAGACAACACTCTCTTCCGTCACATCCCGGCCGACGCCGACCAGGTCTATGACATCCACTTCGCCGCCCTGATCGCCAAAGCCGACCTCATGTCCCTGCTGAAAATGGCCCAGGGCCAGAAAATGGGCAAGGACAACCCCCTCTCCATGCTTTCCGATGTATCCAATACCGGTATCGACATGCGCCAGGACATCATCATCGCGGTAAAGCCCTCCACCAACACCGATAGCCCCACCTTCATCACCGTCATCGCCCATCTCGTCGACTCGGGCAAACTCGCTTCTTTTATCCTCCAACACGATAAGGACAAGCATATCATCCACCTGCCAGGCAGGGAACGCATCGCCGCCGGCAGCAGCCAGGCCATAGCGTGGACCGACAAAATAGTGACCATGGTCATCGTCAAACGACCCAAGGGCCAGCTCGTCGATGTCCCTACCGCCGATAAAGACCGTCTCGCCGCCGCACGCCGCTCCGCAGCAGCCCTCCACGGCTTCGACCGCTCTTTTTATACGACCGACGAAAAATTCAGGAACGGTTTCTCTGACGACGCCGACGTCCACATATGGAACCATAACGGCTCGGGCTATGGCGCGCTGTCCAAATTGATGAAGATGACCCCCGCAGCAGGCGCCCCTCAAGCCGGCGATTTTTCTAAGTTCATGAATAAGGCCCCCAAAGCCAATTCGCTCAGCACCCTCCGCTTCCAGCCAGGCAAACTGGTCTTCCAGACTACCCGCTTCCAGACCGGCGTCGATAGCGCCCTCGCCGCCCGCACATTCGCCAACCCCGTAAGCGACAAACTACTCGCCGGCGTCCCGCCCGGTAAGGTCCTGGGGATGTTCGCCGTACACTACGACCTCTCGGCCGTGGCAGACAACCTTCATAAATATGGCGCGGATACAAAACTGGATTCAGGGCTCAGCACCAAAGGCCTGACGTTGCAGACCCTCTTTCACGCCTTCACCGGAGACCTCCTGTTCGTCGCCAACCTCGCGGACACTGGCAAAGCCCCACTCCTCTATGGAGCCCTCGGCATCGGCGACAAAGCCGATTTCGATAAGATCGCAAACCTCTTAAAACCCGCCGCCCCCGCGGCAGGCGACACCACACCACCAAAAAAGCAACATATCTTCCTCTCCACTAACAATAATATCGCCGTCGTCAGCGGTTCCCAACAACGGGCCGACGCCTGGTTCAACACCTCAGCCAACACGAATCCCAGCCGGTTGCTGACACCCGAGCTGCGCCGCGACGCCTTCTTCTTCGCCATCGATATGCAAGTAGGAGCCGACTGCCTGGCCAAAGTCCTCACCAAAGGCGATACGATCGCCGCCAAGGACCAAAAGCTGCTCGACATCGTCCGGAAGTTCGATTCTTTTGTCATGGGCTGTCCCAGCGGACAACAGGGACAGACACAAATGACCTTCGAGTTGAATTTTACCGACCGCAACAAGAACGCCCTGGCCAGCCTCATGGAGATCGTCGCCTCCGCCGCCAAAGCCAAAAACGGAAATTAATTTAAAGCCGCTGGTCCCCGAAATCGCCCTTGCTCGAATTGCTGCGCCGGGCCGCAAAAACCTGCCCCATCTTGAACTCGTAGGTGGCATTCAAACGGAAGAAGCGATTGTTCTTGATGCTTTGCATATGATCGTATAAATAAGAATAATTGCTTTTTGCAGAAAATTTGTTCGCGCCAAGGACATCATTGACATTCAGGTTTAGCGCCAGCCGTTTTCGCAATAGGAACCGCTTATAACCCACCGTAAGATTGGGACCTATATAAGTATTGGTGTAAGCATACTGCATCCCCGAACTATAGGAAAAATTGGCTTCCAATTTGCTCTGCGCGGACAAGGTAAAGGTCTGGCCAGTCGAAACATGCACAAACCAATTGGATTGATGAGCCCCATCCAACAGCAGGGAACTGTTGTTGAGTACCCCGGCATCCACATAGAACTGCCAGAACTTCGCAACGGTAATGGGAACATTCACGTCCGCATTCAGCGTATTGGTATATTTTAAATTCGTCGTATAATCCGTTATAGTGATCCCGGAGTCCTGGGTGGCCGTCGGCAGATCGATCTTCGGCGACGACGCATGACTAAAAGACACCGACAGATAAGCATTGTGATGCACAAACGTGAATTCGGCATCATTGAGGACCTGGGGACGCAGATCCGGATCACCCGTTGTGCTGGAGAGGACCGTGGAATAAATAGCGTTGGGATTAAAAAAAGTATAGCTTGGCCTGCCGATATGACTGGCATAGGACAACCCCAGTTGATCGCTCTTTCCCAGATTGTATTGAAAGCTGCCCGAAGGAAAGAGATTGAAATATTGCCGGCTGACAGCCGCCTCATCCGGGTCCGCAACGCCCTTGGAATGCGTGTCCTCGCCCCTGAGCCCGGCCTGGAAACTGGCCTTGCCAAAGGATGCCCGCCAATTCACATAGGCCCCGCTCACAGTCTCCGTATACATAAAAGGCGCATAGGTCGGTCCAGAAAGGCTCGCACCTTCCCCAAACATCGCATAGTAAGTATCGGAATTGTTCACATTCCGGATGGCCGTGACCTTCGCCCCGGTCTCCAAAACAAGGTGCTTGCCGAAAGGCCATTCAAGATCCGCGTGATAAGAATAGATATCGTCCCGGTAATCTTGTACAAAAGAAAAACTATCCGATCTTGGCGCAAGAGGTATCGCATAGCTATAACTCCCATTAGAGTATTGACGGCCCGGCGAAAGATAATCGGAATAATCAAAAAGCAGGTACAGATTGGCTCCTTTCGCGTTGATTCTATAGCTGTATTTTGCCGACAAGGTATTATACCTGTTATGGCTGTAGTCAAGTATACCGGAAAGCGAATACAGGGAATCAGGCGCCGCAGCGCCGGGTTTTCCATAGTGCGTGGGCTGCGTGTAGAAATATTCCCGGTCGGGAGAGCCATAACTGTTAAAAACGATATTGAGATTGCTCCGCTTCGTGATATCATACCTAAAACCCAGGCCATAGTTCAAACCGGTCTCCTTATACGTCCTCAGCAAACTATCATTCCTCTCCAGATTGTCGCCAGGTATTTGCAAGGTCTCTTTGTTATAATTCCTGAATTCGTGGTTCCGCGTGACGTCGATACTCCCGAACAGTTTCAACTGACCAACCGAATAGTTGAGATTCGTTCCCCCGGCATAATAACGATAGTCGAATCCATTTACGCCGGCCACAGGCGCAAGCTGATTCCCATACGTGGAATGGATATCGCTCTTCATTTTTTCTTTTTTCGTGACCACGTCGATGACCGCAGAAGCCGCCGCATCATATTTGGCACTCGGATTCGTAATGATCTGTATCTTATCGATATTCTCGGAACGGAGATTGGAAAGGATGGCCATGGCCTGCTCTTTACTCATATACTGCCCCTTCCCGTCGATCAACAGATAAATAGTATTCTTCCCATTTACGTATATCCCCGAAGGATCGATCAACACCCCGGGCATCTTACCCAGCACTTCCAGCGCATTATACCCGGCCGAATAAACACTCTCCCCCACATTGTATTCCAGCCGGTCCAGCTTTCGGATCAACAACGGCTTCTTGCCATTGACAGTAAATTCCTGCAAGGTCCGAACAGAGTCGGTCGCAACCCCACCCTTCGCCGCCCCGTCCTTTTGTTGCCCCAAACCGCGAAGACAGCCGCCTAAAGCCACAAATAGCAACACAATCCCGATAAGACCAAGTCTCATAACTAAAGTTTAAAAAAAGTGGAACGAAAAATGTCACCGATCCTGGTAGCTCTGGGCAGCCAACCGATGCGCATCATCCTGATGCTTTTGAAATTCGGCCATGAGACTTGCCATCTCCGCCCGGTACTCGGCAGTTATTGCCTTCTGTCTCGCCATCAACTCGTCCGGCTCCTTGATGCCTGCGGTGTTCTCATCGATCAAATGCGCAAAATGTACCGTAAGCCGCTGCATCTTCAACCAGTCCCCTTCCCATGACTTCGGGATGTTATGAGCCCGCATCTCCTGGATGCGTTCTATAAATGGAATGAGCTCGTCATAGTCCCGCAATTGATCCTTGGCCACAGCGACCCCATCGATCGAAAGATCCGTCAAACTCTTATCCGTGCCCTTCAGTACATACCGCCTGCCCGTATTATCCGTAGCCTCAATGATGACGATCGCCATCCCACCATCATTGCTTGCCGTTTTTGTTATCCCCGTAAAATCTTCGGGCCCGGCCTGCAGCACATAACCACTATCCTTCCTGACCGGTAACGTGTCGGAAGCGGAAGACGTGCTATCGGAAGCGTAAACCGCGCCATCTTTACCCTTATTCGCAAAACCCACTTTACCCCCCCGGACATCCACCTTGCCTGTCCCACCTCCGCCTTTTCGATGAGACCCAGCGACCGCCCCGGACTTCGGCTGCAACGACCGCACGACAGCTGCCGCCGCAACAACCTTTTTTACCCCCTCCTCCCGCTTGCCCATAAATCCAAACACCGGGATCACGAATATACCCAGCAGAATAAATATCTTTTCAGCCCCATTCAGCGGCTTGTTCTCCCTGGACACCATCCGCTGTATCCTGCCAAACATCGGGTTCACGTTCCCGCCAAGCGGCAACGCCAGCGCCGCCGACCGATACTCCTGAAACCCAACCAGCGCATCCAGATAAGACTTCCTGTTGCCGGTATGCAGCAATACCAGGTCATCACAACAACATTCCCTCTCCCTCCGAAGCAAGGCGAATAGCCAAAGCACCGCCGGATTAAAAAAGAAAACAGTCTCAGCAAAACGCTGTAACAGATTGACCAGGTAATCCTGACGACGGATATGGCCTAACTCATGCAGCAAAATTGCATGCAGCTGATCGGCAGGTAAATGCGTAAGCAACCCCATGGGTACAAGGATCAACGGCTTAAAAAATCCAATGGCCATCGGGACCTCCGCGAGCCTGGATTCCAGCAACCGGACACGACGCCCTATTCCCAACCCCCTGGCCAATTCGCAGGTACGCTCGATCCATTCCCTCCCCGGCACCCTCGTGCCCGCATGTCTCAACCTGTTTATATGGTAAAATCCCGCCGTAAGTTGCACACACTTGCCCAGGAAGATAAAGGTCCAGACGCCCATCAGGAATGACGCCCAGCGTTGGGTAAATGCATTGACCCCTTGCGACAACCCCTCCAGAACGCCGCCCTGCGGAGCCACAGCACCAACCGAATGACCCGCAAAAGATCGGGACGCCACCCGCGATGACGCATAACCATACACCCCCGCCTCGGGAACATAAGCCCGAACGCTCAGTCCGCGCAATTGAAGCACAAATGTGCCGCCTACCGCACAAAGGAACAACAGCAAAAGAACGGCAAAGAGGTTGTAACGAAGCGCCGCCGCGGCCTTCCGCGAGCAGACGATCACAAGACCCGCAAGGACCGCCAGAATAATACCCTCCCAAAGCGAATGAAGAAAAGTTCGGAACAAAGCCTGCACCAGCACATTGACCGTCCATTGACCGATGTTCATCTGTTGCATAAGAAAAGGTTTTGAAAAGAATACAACACTTAAGATAAAAAAAATACTCCACCTAGAAAAATCAACCCGCCCCATCCATCTTCTTCAGATAGTCCTTTATTTCCTTCAACTCCGACTTCGAAGTCTTCTTATTCCCCAATAATTCGATGATCAGCTTGCTGGTATATCCCTTATAGATCACTTTCAGGAAATGATCCAGCATAAGCCGCTTGACCTTCTTTTCCGCGGCGGCCGCACTATACACATGCGTCATCTCACGCTCATCTCTGACAAGCAATCCCTTCTTATACATTATCTGCATCAATTTCAAGGTCGACGTGTATTGCCCGCCCTGATCCCGTTTATTAAGCGCGTCATTGACAGCCCTGACAGTCAAAGGGCCACGTTCCCAGAGTATTTCCAGGATCTCCAGCTCTGCCGGCGTAGGCCCCGGCTCCTGTCTCGTTTCTTTTTTTGCCCGTTTCATATCCTAAAGATAAAACCTTTTTACGTACGAAACGTACTACCAGGTTTAATTTTTTATTTTTTTACCCCCACCACCGCACTCAGCCTGCATTTGACAAAAAAACATGGATTCACCGGTATACACACACCGGAAAATCCCGGTATCTCACGGGGACCTTTACCGGAATTTGACCACAGGAGCGTCATTTCTCTTGGAACGAATAGGTCGTTTGCCGTAGTTTTAAAACCGACAACTTTTCCCATCATCTCAACTCAAACTTTACCAATCATGAAAAAGAGATCACTCACCGACCTGCTCAAAAAAGTTGAAGCAGCCTCCACAGAAAACAATAGCGACATCATCAACCTGAACGACGAGCTCGTAAAAAACCTCATCAAAGGCGGTTACCAAATATCGAACGGCACCTGCGGCGGGAATAACTCCAGCTGCGATAACACCTCCTGCCCGAGCGGAAGCAACGGGGAATGCCGCAACGGGCTTTGCCTCATCTAAAAAAGACGCCCCCCGGCTTCGCAAAACATATAAACCAACCTTATGTGGTACAAACTTTCCTATTACACAATCATAACCGACGCGCTCAACACGCGGGGAGACAGGGTAATCTATTGCTCCAGGACCGGCCAGGCACTTATCATCCGCGAAGAGGTCTGGCGATTGCTGACCACGGACAGGCTGGAATTGCTCGACCCGGCGGACAAGGAAAGGCTCCTGGAAGTAAAAGCCATCGTTCCGCAGCACGAGAATGAACTGCTCGCGATCGTACAAGAGAATAAAAGCGACGGCGAGGACTCGAGCTCGCTATATGAAGTCATCCAGATCAGCGCCAACTGCCAGCTCGGTTGCGATTATTGCGGCCAGCATCACGCCAAGGACCAGTTGCCGGCTTTTATGTACGACAACCTCATCGCCCGCATCCGCGCCAAAGCCCAACGGAAAAAATACGACCGGCTCATCATCGGCTGGTTCGGCGGCGAACCGCTCATGGGCTTGAAACAGATCCGGGAATTGACACCCCTCTTAATGCAGATCGCCGAAGAACTGGGAATGAAATTCGCCGCAAAGATCGTCACCAACGGGATGAGCCTAAAGGAGGATATCTTCTTGGAACTGACCCGCGAGCTGGGCGTCTGGCACATCGAAATCACCCTCGACGGCATCGCCCGATACCACGACATCCGGCGGATCACCAAGCAGGGACACGCCACCTTTGATATCATCCTCAATAACCTGCTGTCCATCGTTAACCGGGAAGATTTCGAAGAGTCAAAGTGCCGGATCTCCATCCGCTGCAACGTCGACGAGCGAAACGAAGAGGGCGTCTCCCCCCTGATCGACCTCCTTGCCGAACACAACCTGCAACACAAAATCGCCTATTTCTACCCTATCGGTGTCTATTCCTGGGCGCAGAACGACGCGCAAAAGAAGTCAATGACCAAGGAAGAATTCGCGGCCAAAGAGATCGACTGGTACATGGAGTTGATCCAACATGGCTTCAACGTCAGCCTCTTGCCCGGCAGAGTGAAAAGCGTTTGCATGGCCGTATCCCCTACCTCCGATGTATACGATCCCTATGGGAATATTTTCACCTGCACGGAGGTTTCCCTGACACCCGTTTATGCCAATTCAGAATACCTGTCCGGTAACCTGGGACTGCCCGCCGGCACCCACGCCCTGACAGCCCGCGTCCATGCCAACTGGAACGACGAGATCCTCGCCGGAAAATTCCCTTGCCATTCCTGCCGCATGCTGCCCGTCTGTGGCGGCGCCTGCCCCAAATCCTGGCACGAAGACATGCGGGCCTGCCCACCTTCCAAATTCAATATAAAAGAAAAACTACAGCTCGCCTATATCGTATCCAAATCGGATCTAAAAGAACTCATAAACGAGAACGAGCCCGTCCTCGTCTGACCGCTTTAACCATTTTATCACATAAACAGCTCATTATGAAAAAGAAATCCTTATCGGTACTCCTCCAAAAACTGGAGGAGGCCCAACTCCCCGGCTTGGCAGAGATCGCCAACCTTACCGATCAGCTTAGCAAGAAGATGATCAAAGCCGGCTACGCCATCCAAAACGGTATTTGCAACGGCAGCACCAATACAAGCTGCAGCAATACCTCTTGCACCGGTAACCATAACGTCGATTGCTCCAACGGCGCCTGTCTTATTTGACCAAAAATTACAAGCTCATGAAAAAGAAATCCTTATCGGAACTGCTAAAAAAACTGGACAATGCCCGGCAGACCACTGACACAGAAATGATCAATCTGAATGACCAGATTACCAGGCAAATGCAAATGGGCGGTTACAGATATAGCAACAATATCTGCATCGGAGGAAATAACTTCAGCTGCTCGAACGGCTCCTGCGGCAACAACACAAACGGAGATTGTTCCAACCTCAATTGCTTCTTCTGATAAACGCTAAACCGCGCCATTTATCAACAAACAAATAACAAAGCTCATGAAAAAGAAATCCTTATCGGAACTGCTAAAAAAACTGGACAATGCCCGGCAGACCACTGACACAGAAATGATCAATCTGAACGACCAGCTCATTAAGCAATTACAACTGGGCGGCTACAGAAACACAAACGATACCTGCTCCGGCGGAAATAACCTCAGCTGCTACAATGGGTCATGCACCAGTGGCTCCAACGGCGACTGCTTCAACAATAGTTGCCTTGTCTAGTAAAACACTACACCATAAAGAGGACGCCCGCCGCGGCCTCTTTTCGCATTTTATCACCACACAAAAAACAAACGCATGAAAAAGAGATCCCTCGCCGCACTCCTCCAACAACTGGACGATCTGCAAGCCACCGCCGACGCAGGCCTCACCAGCCTCAACGACGAATTAAGCAAACAAATGCAAAAAGGCGGCTATACCGACTATAACTCGTCCTGCAGTGGATCAAATGGTTTCTGTGTCAACGGCTTTTGTGGCCAAACCACGAACCAGACCTGCTCCAATGGAACCTGTTAACCGACCGGTGAAGACCACGCTGACAAACGTCAAAAACATCCGCCCGTGAGGTTCAAATTTTTCAAGCAACTGGATAGCAACGACTGCGGCGTAAGCTGTCTGAGGATGATCGCGAACCATTATGGCAGAACCTTCTCGGTGGAATACCTCCGAAGGATCTCCTTTATAACAAAAGAAGGCGTAAGCCTGCTCACGATCAGCAAAGCCGCCGAAAGGATCGGCTTCAAAACTTTGAAACTGGAACTTAGCTTCGAGTACCTGGTCGAAACCGTGCCCCTTCCCTGCATACTCTTCTATAACAAAGAACATTTCGTCGTCCTCTACGACATAAAAGAGTCCGGAAAGAATAGATCCGCCACGAAACTGTGCCTGGCAGACCCCGGCGTCGGCCTCATCAACATCGATTACCACTCCTTCATGCAAGCCTGGGGAGACATCAATACCCAAAGGGGTATCGTCCTGGCATTGGAACCTCTACAGGAATTCTACCGCAACGACCCGACCGCCGAAGATACATCCCCACCCAAAAAAAAGCCAAACGGCTTCCTGTTCCTGGGAAAATACTTTCTCAAATACAAGAAGTTCTTCTTCCAACTACTACTGGGCCTCATGGGAGGTAGCCTGCTAGCCCTCGTCTTCCCCTTCCTCACGCAAAGCATGGTCGATTACGGAATAGGACACGAACAGATAAACTTCATCGTCCTCGTCCTCCTCTTCCAGCTCACCCTCTTCATGGGCAATACCATCATCGACTTCTTCCGGAGCTACCTCCTCCTGCACATCGGCACCCGTATCAACATTTCCATCATCTCCGACTTCCTCATAAAACTGATGAAGCTGCCCCTGGTCTTCTTCGAATCCAAACGGACAGGGGATATCATGCAGCGGGTAGACGATCATAAAAGGATAGAGTCCTTCCTTACCCAAAACGTACTCAACACTTTCTTTTCCCTGGTAAACCTGGCCGTGATGATCTTCGTCATCGCCATGTATAACACGAAGATCCTGCTGATCTTCCTTTGCGGCAGCCTCTTGTCGGTAGGATGGAACCTGCTGTTCATGAACCGGATCAAAACGAATGATTACCGCCTTTTTAACTTCTACTCCCGCAACCGGGATGACCTGTTCGAGATTATCAGAGGCATCGAAGAGATCAAGCTGAACGATTTCGAGATCCACCGGCGCTGGAAATGGGAAATCACCCAGTTCGGACTATTCAAACTGAACACAAAGGTCCTGCAATTGCGCCAATACCAACGCATCGGCGCCACCTTCTTCATCCAGCTGATGAATATCCTCGTCACCTACATCGCCGCAAGAGAGGTCGTCAATCACCACATCACCCTGGGGATCATGTTGACGATCGCCTCGCTCATCGGCCAGATGATCAGCCCCATCGAACAGCTTTCCACTTTCTTCAATGCCGCCCAGCAGGCCAAACTCAGCCTCGAACGCCTGAATGAAGTACACAACCAGCTAAACGAGGAGGACGACCGAAAGATCATCCCCGAAGAGTCCTTTTTCAAACCCGGCCTGGGAGCAGCCGTCAATTCATCCGGCTATCTCGCTATCTATGACCCCGGGGAAAAAGGCCTGGGCATAGAGTTTCGTAACGTATCCTTCCGGTACGAAGGACCAGGCTCCCCCTACGTATTGAAGCACGTCAACCTGATGATCCCCTTCGGCAAAACGACCGCCATCGTCGGTAGCAGCGGCAGCGGGAAAACGACCCTGCTCAAACTGCTCCTGAAATTCTACGAGCCAAACAAAGGCGAGATCCTGGTCAACGGCCAAAACCTCAACAACATCTCCGCCAAATGGTGGCGGCGAAAATGCGGCGTCGTCATGCAGGAAGGTTATATCTTCTCCGACACCGTTCGAAAGAATATTTCAACCGGCGACGAATTCGAAACAGACGAAAAACTCTGGCACTCCGCACGGGTGGCCAACATCGAGCAGTTCATCAACAGCTATCCCCTGCAAATGGAAACAAAGATCGGCGACGCCGGGGTCGGCCTCAGCACCGGCCAAAAACAGCGGCTGCTGATCGCCAGAGCAGTCTACAAAAACCCAGAGCTATTCCTCTTTGACGAGGCCACCAGCTCGCTGGACGCCAAAAATGAACGCGAGATCGTCAGCCGCCTGCAGGAGGCCGTCACAGGAAAGACGATGGTCATCATCGCTCACCGGCTCAGCACAGTAAAAAATGCCGATAAAATAGTCGTCATCGAAGACGGCGAGATCGTCGAAGAAGGCAACCACACCGAACTCATCGACATCAGAGGCAGATACTTCACCCTTGTCAAAAATCAACTCGAATTGGATGGATAACAAAAAGATCGGCGAACGAAAAGTCGTCAGCGAAGAGGTCTACGACGAGATCAATTCGCGCCCGCCCTGGATGATCAGGAATGGGCTGGGTTCGATTTTCCTTATCATCGTGGTGGTGGCAGCCTGCGCCGCTTTGCTCGGCTACCCGGAAACGCTGCCCATCGCCATAAAACTCCAGCCCTCTTCCAAACCCTATCGCCTTTGCCTGCCCGATTCTATAACCCCAATAGCACCGGTCAGCCCCGGTCGCAGGGTGACAAAAGGTGATCCCATCGCCACGCTAAGCGCTTTACACGGCGCCGCAAACCGGCCACCCATCCTCGCCCCCTCCAGCGGGCGACTCTATATGGGCTATGACTACCAGCACCTCCAAACAGTCCTGCAGATCGTACCCGATTCCATCAGCTATACGATCTGGGGAGAAATCGACGAACCCAATGCCGCAAAGGTCGCCGTCGGCATGAAAATAAGGGTCCACCTCGGAACAGTAACCTCCTCCCCCGCTTATATCGGGGGCAGCGTAATGGAGATATCGGCATTCCCCGTCGACCACAAATACGCCATCCGCATCGTCGCAGATCCCGGCAACACGAATCTCGACAGACAGCTGATGGCGGGCGACGGCCCATTCGATTGCCAGGGGGAAATAGAGGTAAGTAACAGCAGTATCCTCACTAGGATATTCCTGCAATCTTTTCATTTGAAGCGATCCTGATCATGAAGAAAGCCCTTATCCTGGCAGCACTGTTCACTGCATCCAACCTGCTCAAAGCCCAGTCACCAGGTATCCCCTTCAAAAGGTACCGCCTGCCAAATGGCCTGACCATCCTGCTCCAGCAAGACCTCAGCAACCCGAAAGTACAGGTAGACCTTGCCTATAAGGTCGGCTCTGCACAGGACCCGGAAGGCAGATCCGGCATGGCGCATTTTTTCGAACACCTGATGTTCAAAGGCTCCAAACATGTAAATGACGGCGAACATACCAAAATGCTGGCCGCATGCGGCGGAACAGCCAACGCCCAGACCTTCCAGGACTACACCATGTTCACCAATACCGCACCCGGCAACGCCCTCGAGCAGGTCCTCTGGCTGGAAGCCGACCGTATGGGCTGGTGGCTGAATACCTTCGATCAAAACAAATTCGAGACACAACGAAAGGTGATCATCGACGAACAATTGCAAAACACCGGCAACTCCACATTCGCCCAACTGAACCAATTGGCCGACATGATCTATTTCCCGGCCAACTATCCCTATCGCCGGCCCACCGGAGGCTTCGCAGACGATATCCGCTCCATCGGATTCGACGACGCCATAGCCTTCTATCGCAAATACTACCAGCCCTCCAACGCAATTCTTTGCATCGGCGGCAATTTCAGGGAAGAACAGGCACTCGGCTGGGTCAGGAAATATTTTGGCCCGATACCCTCAGCCAAATCCAGAACCTCCGAAGAACCCCGCAAATACCCGTCGTCCGGGATCGACACGACCATAACAGTAGCAGACACCCGCATCGATCACGCCTGGCTCTACATAAAATTCCCCTCCGCCAAAAAATACGACCCCGACTACGCCGCCATGGAGTGCATAGGCCGTCTTCTGGGCGGCGATGCCGACGCCTGGCTTCCGGCATCGCGAAAGGATCTCCCCGATGCCAGCGTGATCGCTTTCAACAATAGTCTGCGGTTGGCAGGAACCTTTTCCATTATCGTAAGCGCCCGGCCCGGAACAGACCTGACCAGCGCAAAGACGGCTTTATTCAAACGCCTCCACGACTTCTCCGATATGCCCGACACCCTATTGACAGCTTTGATACAACGATATAAAAAATGGATCGTCTTCCGCAAACTGTTGGAAACAGAAACCATGGAGGGAAGGCTATATAACCTGGCCGCCTACGAGACCTGCCTGGGCCGCGCGGACCTCTTCCCCCGGGAAATGTCGTCCTACGAAAAGTTGACGGCGCACCAAATCAAAACCGTCTTCCGGCGCTACCTGCTTAACAGCCCGAAGATGATCGCTTTCGCAGACCATAATGTCGACCGCTCCGACCTCAGGGATTTCTACACACAACAGGAAAGCATGCAACAAGCCAAACGGCGTCTCCCCACACAATGGATGAAACAACCCGCATCCGCAAAAGAAGCCAACGAACCCTTTGACCGCAGCCGTCGCCCCGCCCTTGACACTACACAGTTTGCATTTGTCCAGGGAAAAGATTGCTGGCAGCAGGAACTCCCAAATGGAATAAAAGTAATAGGCCAGGTCGAGCCCGCCTCACAAATCATCAGCATCGATGTGTACAGAAAGGGTCTGGGTATCTCCGCGGATGCCCTAAGAGAACTGGCCTATTTGTTGCAGACCTGCCCCAGTCAGCGCTATAGCTCGGGGGAATTATCCCGGATGATCAACAGCTGCGGAGCTTACTATTACATAGGCACTGATGACAATGTACTCTACATTCAATTAAAATGCCTGTCCCAATACCTGGATACCGCACTGGTCTGGCTACGCGAGAAACTCCTGTTCCCGGTAATTACAGACTCGGATTGCCGCCTGGTAAAAACCCGGCGCTATCACGATAAACTGTCGGCGGTATCGGACATAAACGCCATCGCCGACCAGGCATTCAAGGCCCTCGGACCCGACCCCGCCTTCGAATGGCCCGACACCTCCTTCACCCGGATAGCCGGCAATCTCTCAACGGAACAGGCTGGCTCGATCCTTGCCTCGCCGGATCAGGGAAAGCTCGATATTATCTGCTATGGCCCAATGACAAGCGCGGACTTTAGCAAAAGATGCCATTTCTTCAACGACTGGAAACAACGAACACCAGTCGCAAACCGCCCCATGCCGCCTCCCAGACTCCCCGACTCGCCCGGTATATACTGCTACAATGTGAAGGGCGCTTCACAGATCGCCATCCGCTGTGGCTACTACATCGATCAACCCCTGGATTATGATAAGGACCTGTGCAAACTGAGTTTCGCAAACTATATCTTCGGCGGCTTTTTTAACAGCCGCCTCAACACCGATCTACGTGAACAAAAGGGCTATACCTATCGCGCCTTTTCCTATCTCACCGGCAACCCCGCTTATTCGTCCTTCTCCATCGAATTGGCAGTCCCCTCCGCCGACCTCGCCGGCGCACTTCCCGAGATAATCCGGCAAGTGGATTCCTTTTCCCGTGCCGGTCTCTCCCAAACGGAGATAGCCTTCCTCAAAAAAGCCTTCTCCTTCAGCAACCCCCTCCTGAAGGAGTTTTATTACGACAAGATGAAATTCCTCCAACTGCTGGCAGACGATGAAATTCCCGAAAACGTCGACCAGCAGCAACACCGGCTAATGAACCGCCTCACGGGCGAAGAGCTGAATGCCGTCATCAGCAGACTAATTGACCCATCCCGTTTTCGTATCATATTGGTGGGAGATCAAAGCGACATTGAACAAGGATTGACCCGCCTGACCGCCGGAACCGCCGATGGAAGTATAGCCCTGGGCAATTACAGGTTTCACGTCTATGCGAAATAATGCACGGATTTAGGGCATTTCCTACACGCCTATGGCGCCATTTTGTCGGGTATTGCTTTTATAGTAAATTATATTACGTTAAACTTTATCCTTATGTCCATCAATCAAAAAATTGAGATTGGATTCGCGGACGATCATACGCTCGTCCGAAAAACTGTTACCGACCTGATCAACTCCTTCGAAAACTACCACGTCCGGTTCGAAGCCCCCTCTGGCAACGACCTTCTCGCCCAATTATCAGCTTCAGCCTATCCGGACATCATTATCCTGGATATCATCATGAAAGATGGGAATGGCTATGAAACCACGAGAAATATCCGCCTCCATTACCCCAAGATCAAAATACTCGCACTTTCCATGTGCGTCGAACCGGACTCCGCTCTCAGGATGTTCAAACTCGGAGCCAGAGGCTTCCTATCAAAGAATATGGAACCGGACGACCTCAGAACGGCCCTCGACCGCATCGCCCGGAACGAGATCTATTTTCCCGCTGATTCCGCCAATTCAATTTTCAGTGACCTATTCGGGGATTCCGCCAGAAAAGAGGTCATCGTAAACCACCGCGAACTAAAATTCCTGAAATACCTTACTACCGACATGACCTACAAACAGATCGCTGACGAAATGTTCCTAAGCCCTAAAACACTCGAAGACTACAAAAGCAACCTGTGTTCCAGGCTAAGAGTAAAAAGCAGAGCAGGATTGGTCACCTATGCGATCAAGAATGGACTGATCGAGATCTGACCTACGACGGCCTATTCAGTTCTCAAAGCCTTTATAGGATTCGCCCTCGCCGCCCTCAACGCCTGGAACCCGACCGTCGCCAACGCCACCCCCAACGCCACCAATCCAACCACGCCAAACATCCACCAACCGATCTGTATCCGGTATGCGAAATCTTCCAGCCAGCGATTCATCAGCCACCAGGACAAAGGCACGGCGATCAGAAAAGACAGTCCCACCATCCCCAGAAAACCCCTGGCCAATAACCCGGCCAGCTCGCCGACCGAAGCCCCCAACACCTTCCGGATGCCAACTTCCCTCATCCTGTTTGCCGCCGTGATAGCGGCCAGCCCAAAAAGGCCCATACAGGCGATCAATATCGCAAACCCGCAGGAAAGCCCGATCGCCTTCCGCCAACGCATGTCCGCTGAATACACCCGCGCAATGCTCTCGTCCAGAAAAGTATATTCAAAGGGATAGTTGCCGGTAATGCTCTTCCATGCCGACCTCAGACCCGCGACCGTCGGACGCATCTGCCCAGCCCTGACCTTGAAAAGGAACTGGCCGGGAACCCCCTTCGCCAATCGATGCTCTTCGGGGTCGATCTTCTTCGTCAGGCTCTCGAAATTGTAATCTTTTACGACGCCGATGACCGTACCCCCCAAATCTTCGTTGAATACGCCGACCTTTGCATCCTTCCCTAACGTCTTGAACATCGTCTCATTGACCACCACAGGCCGCACGCCCCTCACCGTATCCGTCGGATAAAGCCGCGAAAAGGTCCGGCCCGCTACCAACTTCACACCCAGGAGTTCAAAATAATTATAGTCCACCGTCAACACCCGCATCAGCTGATGTTGCCCGGCGACAGTAAACCCAGTTGTATTGTACTTGCCATCCAAACCCCCATTCATCGCGCTATATTCAACGATCGAAGGCTGTGTCCGCGCATAGGCAAAAATCCGCTCCTCGATCAGCTTCGGTAAGTCCCAGGTGGGATTTTGCACCATCAGGACCTGCTCCTTGTCAAAACCCAAATCCTTTCGCTCGATAAAAGCCATCTGTCTGTTGATCACGAACGCCGCCATCATCAACACTATACAACAGGTGAATTGTATCACCACCAGGACCCGCGAAAACCCAGGACGCACCCGAAACGCCGAAAAACTCTTCAGAATGGACACTGGCTTAAGCCTCGAGATCAGCATGGCCGGATAATACCCTGCCAGCAAACCCAAAACCAGTGCCAGTACCACTGCGGTCCCTAGCACTTCCCCCCATGAAATATCCGCATAGCGCACCCCCGAACCGATAATTCCCTTGAGTAAGGGCACACCCGCCAACGCCAACCCCGTCCCCAAGATCACCGCCATCGCCACGAGCAACTGCGTCTCTACCCAAAATTGCAGGATCACATTCCTGCGCCCCGCACCCATCACCTTCCGTACCCCTATCTCTTGCGACCTCGACGCCGCATTCGATACCGTGATCAGCACATAGTTCAGCGCGGCAAGCAACAGGATGACGACGACAATACAACCCAGCGAATAAACGCTCTTTATATCGGTGTAATGACCCCATCTGCCCGACACATTGTAATGACAGTCCGCCAATGGCCGCAGATACCATCGGAAAGCAGCCGCCGCAGCTGGTTTCATCTGATAGCCCTTGGCGACATCGGGCAAAAAATAGCCCTTCATCCAGACATTGACCTTCCGCTCGAAAGCCGCTGCATTCGTGCCCGGTTTTAGCTCCACCACCAGAGCATGACTCATGTGATTGAACCGCTCACGGATATTCTCTGCATAATCCGGATCATCCACTACCGGTATCACTACACTGAATTGAATGCTTGAGTTGGGGGGTGCATCGGCCGCCACACCCGAAACACGCAAAAGCCGATTGCTGTCATTCAACAACTCGATGGTCTGGCCAAGGGGGTCCTTGTCGCCAAAATATTTTTTCGCCGTGCTTTCGCTCAACACCACATTCCCCGGCGCGGCCAACACCGTTTTTGCATCGCCCGCTATCAGCGGAAAACTAAAACTGGTAAAAAAACTCGCATCCGCATAGACCGTCTGATGCTCCTTGAATACCGACTTACCCGCCCGCACCAGCTGATCCACCTGCTCCTCGAATCGGATAAAGGCATTCACCTCCGGGAAATCATTCTTCATGTCCGGGCCCGCCACCAACGGGAACTCTAGATCATTCTTTTGATCGGCATCCGCCGTAAGCGAAGCAAAAAATCCTGTCTTCGGCTGTTCATCCGGCTTGGCAAAAAGATTGGACATCTCCACCCTGTAAAGCCTGTCCTTGTTTGCATGGAAGCTGTCAAAGGACCGCTCAAACCGGATATGGAAGTACAGCAGTATGCAAAAAGCCACGGATATCGAAAGCCCGATGAGGTTGATCAGGCTCAGCGTCCGGTTGCGGAGAAGATTCCGCCACGCCGTCTTCAGGTAATTTCTTAACATAAGTAGTAAGGTTTGTTTGGTTGGTTAGAGCTGCAGATTGTGATCAATCTGTGATACCTGAATGTAAGAAAAATCCCCTTTTTAATCGTAATTTTCCGGCAAAGCGCTCCGCATGAAAAAGCAAGTATCCAACCATCCCCGGACTATCGATTGGAAAACACAGATATCCAACCATCCCCAGGCTATCGGATGAAAAGACTCTCCCCCAAACACCCCCTGGCCATCCGATGGATGCATTGGATCAACTTTCCGGTGCTCTTCGTCATGATCTGGAGCGGAATGCTCATCTACTGGGCAAATGATGTCTTTAAGATCCACCTGGGCAACACCGTGATTTTCACGTTCTTCCCCAACTCCTTCTATAAACAGCTAAACCTTTCCCGCCGCCTCGCGGAAGGCATGGCCTTTCACTTCGTCTTCATGTGGATCTTTTCCCTAAACGGCCTGGCCTACGTAGCCTATACCCTCTTTTCCGGTGAGTGGCGTTACCTCCTCCCAAACCGGCACAGCTTCAAAGAGGCCTGGCTCGTCCTCCTCCACGACCTCCATCTCAAAAAGACCGCCCCACAACAAGGCAAATTCAATGCGGCCCAAAAGATCGCCTACTCAGGCATCATCGTGATGGGCCTCGGCTCCATCATCACGGGTCTGGCTATCTATAAACCCGTCCAGTTCCGCTGGATCACCTTTATCTGCGGCGGCTACGGCACCGCCCGGATCATCCATTTTATCCTGACCCTCGGCTACTGCCTCTTCTTCCTCGTCCACGTCATACAGGTCATCCTGGCCGGCTGGAACAACTTCCAGGCGATGGTCACGGGCTTCGAGGTCCTCAGCGATACCAAAAACAAAACACATGACTGACCTCCCACCCGATAACCCCAACACAACCGACGGCGACAACCCGCCGATCCTGCCGGACCAGGCTCCTCAGAACCATCCGCCCAACAACGCGAATACACCCACACCCGCGACACCGCCGGATCAGACTCCGCAAAACCGCCCGACCGCGCAGGAACAAGCCCCCATCCCCCCGACGTCGCCCGAACATCCCGAAGCACCGGACCCGCCAAAGGTTCCCCGCCTCAACCGCTGGGCAGCGCTCCGCACCGGCATAAGCAAAGCGACCGGCCACAGCGAAGACCTTACCCCCAACCAACAGATCACCCGCCGCACCTTCGTCAGTTTCACGGCCTTCACCCTGTTAGGCGTAGCCGCCTGGAAAAGCTGGTTCTGGATCAAAGACGGTATGCAAAGTGATGGCGTCCAGGGCGCCCTGCGCAAAGGCCTCGACATCGACGACAGGATCTTTAAACATACCCTCTCCCGCAATCACCTCGCCAAAACCTACCCCATCTCCGAGGCCGCAAAAAACGTACGGTATAACAGCGGCATAGGACTCAGCTCGAATGGCTTCGACGCCGCGGCCTGGCGCCTCGAACTAACCACCATCGACAACCGCATTCTTTCGATCACCATCGACGACCTCAAACAATTGCCAAAGACGGAATTCGCCTTCGAATTCAAATGCATTGAAGGCTGGAGTCAGATCTCCTGGTGGGGCGGCTGCCGCTTCAGCGACTTCGTACAACACTATGGCCTGACCGCCGAAACCGCAATGCAATATGTCGGTCTCAGCACACCCGACGATCAATACTATGCGGGCATCGACATGCCCAGCGCTATGCACCCACAGACCCTGCTCTGTTACGAGATGAACGGCAAGCCCCTGGAAACCCGCCACGGCGCGCCCCTCCGACTCATCATACCCATTAAATACGGTGTAAAAAATCTCAAACGGATCGGCCGAATACACTTCAGCAACGACCGCCCCCGCGACTACTGGTTCGAACGCGGCTACGACTACTACTGCGGACTATAACCATTCTCGATCATCAGGTCCTCCCACTTCTCCTCACTCACCGGCGCAAAAAGAAACGTCTTGTTGCTCGTCGCGCTCCGCTCCAAAAAAAGTATCCGCTTCGCATAAAACTCCTTGAACAAAGCCCCCAGTTGCTGCACATGCTCCGGGTCGGACAGGTAGAACTGCCATTCTTGCTTCTCCTCCTCAAAAGTAAAATTCAGATAATTGTTCATCCCATTCAGAAGTCCGTTGACCCGCGAAAATCTCGAACGTGACACATACCCCTCCGGATCCAACATCCCATCATACCCTTCCACCTGGAACACAATGTCCGTCACCTGCGCCAGCGGAAATACGGAGTCCCCGACCCGGATCTCATCGGCATTGACCACCAGGTCAGTCGCCGAAACATCGATCACATCCACATCGCCCTTGGCCAGAAACGCTCCCACCAGCAGCACGATGACGGCAAGTCCAAACATCCAGAAACCATATTTCCGGGAATGGTCATTACACATCAGCACCATGGCCAAAAATACCAACCCTCCTCCGGCCCAGGCAACCCTGGCCTTCGAATTCTTATTCCCCTCGATTATTTTGGTTCGAAACTCCATTCAGGATCGTGACAATTCGCTAACAATATACTACTCCAGGTCCAAGCCATCAATACCCGTTGACTAATTTTGCATCCTGAATCTCCTTGTCCGACATCGGCTGTAACATGAACGACCGGCAACCATTCAGCTGCTCGGTAAAAGGGATATGGCCTTCGTAAAGGTCCCGGAACAGGAGCCCAAGTGCCTGCACGTCCGCGGCTCCGGCAAGATAAAACCGGATTGTGATCGTTTCCGCCATATACTCAAATCGAAGGTAATTGTCCATGCCGTCGGACGATGCGCCAGCCGGAAGCCCAATCGAGTTGATGGACATCCCCGCATATCCCTTAACAGAGAAGCCCAGGTCCTTGACCATGTTAATTGTATATGTCGAATCGCTGACCCGGATGGCCTCACGGGTGATGGTCAATGGGATATCCGACACCCCGTAGTCGGTAAGATCACCTTTCGCGCGTATCGCGCCATATAAAAGGAAACAGATCGCGACAGCAAAACCGGCGATCGCAAATTTTTCAAATCCATCAACCATGGCTAAAAAGACCGAAACGACCAGTAATATGGCGCCCAGAACAGCCGGTCTCGCCTTTGGATTTTTTTTATCTTGAACCGTGGGAACAAGAAATGTCATACGCGTTAAGTCATAAGTGAACGGTCATGGTTTCACTATCTTAAACCGCTGAAAACTCTTCTCAAAATCGGTACTGATCGTCAAAGTCTTCAGGCGTTCCTCAATACTGTTCTTCAATTTCCGGTCACCGACAGCCATCTTCTGGCTCCGGCTCAACGCATCCTTGTACAAGCGGATCGCCCGCTCCTCTTCCCCATTGTTCTCAGCCTGCATCGCCTCACAATAGCGGTGAAATAAGTCCGACTTCTTGCGCTGCCGCAAAAATGCCACCAGGCCAAAAAGGACCACCAATGCCGCGCCCAACAATTCGAAAAGAGTAATAGCTGTCATTTCTTCAAGATAAGCAATCTTTTCCATGCCCAACATTATTTAACAGCCCCTACCGCACCGCACCCAATGCTCACCCAAATCCAGTTCGACCCACTATCTAACTAACGGTCAGCCAATTGAGTCTGTATTGTCTGCCGCCGCCCCCCAAATACCTGCCAATCCCAAATACATCACCCCCCCAAATACCTGCCAATCCCAAATACATCACCCCCCCAAATACCTGCTAATCCCAAATACATCACCCCCCCAAATACCTGCTAATCCCAAATACATCACCCCCCAAATATCTGCCAATCCACAATACATCACCCCCTCCAAAAAAACCTGCCAATCCAAAATACATCAATTAAGTTCGTGGCCGAGTAACTATACATAGTAAGTCCAGTTTCTTGTCCCAGAACTATGATTCGGAGCCCCAAAAATTTTTTAGAATCCCACCTCGACACCCTGCGCGCACAAGGCAGGCATACTTTTACCCTATCCGAGTTGCAAAAACAATTCGACATCTCGGACCAAGCGCTAACCAAGGCCCTGCAAAGAATTAAACAAAAGAAAAAAGCAATAAGCCTGAGGAAGGGATTTTACGTCATCACGCCCATCCCGGCGCCGAACCTATTCATCCCGGACCTCATGAATTTCCTTAACAGAAACTTCTACACAGGACTCTTAAGCGCCGCAGCCCACCATACGCTTATGCAAGAAACACCCAATGAATATTATATCATTACAAAAAAACCCGTCCTTCTTCCCATCCGAACCAATCAACTAAACATCAACTTTTACCACAAGAAAAAATGGGACCAGGACGATATCGTCGACAACATCTCCTCCCCGGAACTAACCGCCCTGGACCTTGTGCACTACGCCCCCAGACTGGGCGGCTTCGATAGGATCACCGCAGTGCTGGACGACCTGACAGAGCTAATGGACGCGGAAACCCTGGTGGCCACGGCAAAGAACTATGCCGATACCGCAACCGTACAACGCCTGGGATATATTTTACATGAGATCCTATACCTGGCGCCATTCGCGGAATCCCTCATCGATTACCTCAAAACAACAAAATACTATCCCATCTTACTGCACTCGCAAAAAGAAAAGCCGGAAAGCATGGTTTCCGGCAACATCTGGAGAGTAATCCCGAATATCGGGATCAATGATATCCATATCGTTTCCTAAACTCCTCCAACTCCCGCTCATTCAATAGCTGAAATAAATAAGTCCGCCGCGACCGGTTCCGCTCTATAAAAGGCACATGCCCACGATAGAACGCATCGAACAATACACCCAACTGCGCCACATGCTCCTTGCTGTCAAGATAAAACCCACAAACCACCTTCGCCCCTCCCGCCTTAAAACTCAGGTCATTGGTCATGCCATCGGACTTGCTCCCTGACACCATCGCGCCGTCATTCACATACAACTCATTATAGGCCTCGACATTAAAATCCATTTCGGTGATCAGCTTAAAAGGATAATACACCGTACCCACAGTGATCCCCTCCCCATTGATGACCAGATCCTCTGGGGAAAGCCCATAATTCCGGACATCCCCGCGAGCGATCACCGCTCCAATGACCACCACGGCGATACCCGTACCAAAAACATAAGGGATGTAATCCTCAGCAGGAGGGATAAAGACCAAAACCAGCGATAGAGCAGCAATAACCAGCCCCGCATAGGCAATATATGCTCTACGATTACGGCGCCGGATAACAATTTTCGTACGGAATTCCATTCCCGAATTTACACTTTTTCATAGATAACGGCCGCCCCCTGTCCAACGCCCACGCACATCGTCGCCAACCCATACTTCACCCCCGCCCGCCGCCCCATTTCATGTAATAACGTCGTACTGATACGCACCCCGCTGCACCCCAGCGGATGCCCTATAGCGATCGACCCGCCATTGACATTCACCAGCCCCGGATCAAGCCCCAAATCCTGCATACAAACCAGGGTCTGCACCGCAAAAGCCTCATTCAGTTCGACAAGCCCCAACTCGGAAACATCAAGCCCCGCCCGCCCAAGCGCCTTCCGCGTCGCAGGAATAGGCCCCACCCCCATGATCGCCGGATCAACACCGGCCACCGCCATGCTCACCACCCGCGCACGAGGTGTCAACCCAAAACGCTTCACCGCGTCCTCCGAAGCCAGCAACATCGCAGCGGCACCATCATTGATGCCCGCGGCATTCCCCGCCGTCACCGAGCCGTCCTTCAAAAAAGCAGGCCGCAACGCCGCCAGCTTTTCCAGCGAAGTATGACGAGGCTGCTCGTCGGTGGAAAAATAGATCTTCTCCTCTTTTCCACCCAACACCTCCACCGGCGCCAGTTCATCCACCCACCGACCCGCAGCCAAAGCTGCAAAATATTTTTCCTGCGAAGCCAGCCCAAAAACATCCTGCGCCTCACGCGACACCTTCCACTGCCGCGCCACATTCTCCGCCGTCTCACCCATACTATACGGATGATATTGCGCAGCCAGTTTCTTATTCACGAAGCGCCAGCCGATAGTAGAATCAAAGACCTCGTTCTGCCGCGAATAGGCATGTGACGACTTACCCATCACAAACGGCGCCCGCGTCATGCTCTCCACACCCGCAGCGATATATACCTCGCCTTCCCCACACGCGATCGCCCGGGCAGCATCCATCACCGCCTGCAGCCCCGAGGCACAAAGCCGGTTCACCGTCGTCCCCGCCACCGTCACCGGCAGTCCCGCCAGCAACACCGCCATCCGTGCCACATTGCGGTTACTTTCCCCCGCCTGGTTGGCATCGCCCGCGATCACATCCTCGATGGCCGCGGGGTCCACGGAAGCATTGCGCGAAAGCAACACCCTGATAACATGCGCCAGCAAGTCATCCGGCCGGATAGAACTAAGTCCGCCGCCATATTTTCCTACTGGTGTCCTCACCGCATCGATCACGTAAGCTGCCTTCATGTTGGTTTTTTTAGCGGCGGCAATTTACTCGATCCGGTCCAAATCGATATCTTTAATAGTAAATACTTATACTTATGGGCTCTCAAGCGATGCAGGCTGTCCTTTGGGGACGCCGGCCCCTCGACTGGGCATCGATCCAGGAATCAACCAGCCTGCCAGGCTATGACTTTGTCCTGCAAAAACTTAACCTCTCCCCCGCCGACGCCCTGCTGGACGTCGGCTGCGGCTCTGGCTTCTTCTGCAGCCTGGCAGCCGCCTCCGGCGCAACCATCACCGGCTTCGACGGCACCGAGCCGCTTATCCTCGCCGCCCGCGACCGCGCCCCGGACGTCACCTTCCTCACCGGTGACATGGAGGCCCTGCCCTTCCCCGACGCCAGCTTCGACATCGTCACCGGCTTCAACTCCTTCCAATACGCCGCCAGCATCCCCAAGGCCCTCGCCGAAGCCCTCCGCGTGCTAAAACCCGGCGGCCGCTTCGCGACCATGATCTGGGGAAACAAGGAAGACTGCCAGGCAGCAGTCTCCCTCGGAGCCATCGGAAAATTGCTCCCGCCACCACCACCCGGCGCACCCGGCCCCTTCACCCTCTCAGAAAACCGTAAATTGGAAGATCTGCTGACCGAAGTCGGCTTCCATGTCACCAGCAGCACCGATGTCCCCACTATCTGGGACTACCCCGATATCGAAATAGGCATGAAAGGCATCTTAGCCTCCGGCCCCGCCATCCGCGCCATCGATCATTGCGGCTACGAGAGCGTCTATGCCACCCTGCTCCAATCCGCCCAACCCTTCGTCCAGCCAAACGGCCACCTGGTCTACACCAACACCAACCGGGTCGTCATGGCTACCGCGTAGCTACCCCCAAAGGCCGCACATCCGAACCCACCGGCAAGGGCATCGGATCGGCAGGCTCCGTCAACTCCCCGTTCCCTGCCACCTTCAGAACATGAAGGACATTAAAATCACCCCCCGCACTGGGATTAATATCCTGACCCACTACATAAAGCGTCGCTCCATCCGGCGAAAAACCAAGCGCAAAATCGCCGCCCGCCAATGGACTGCCCCCATCCTTCAACACCAACTTACTGATAAACGCAGGCGACCCCGGACTGGCCAAACTATAGACACCAACCGAATTCTCACCGGAGTTCAACACATACAAATGCCGCCCGTCCGCATCCGTCCGCAACCAGCAAGCCGCAGCCCCGGCGCTCACCGTAGTCTGCAAAGTCAACCCGCCAGTGGACTCGTCGATAGCATATACCCCAAACGCACCGGCTACCGGGAACCCGACATAAAGGAACGGATAACTCGGATGGACGGCAAGCCCAAGCGCACCACCATCAGCCGCAGGCAGCGCATAAGGCGCACCAGGCGCCCACTTCAGCGAACCCAAACCACTCAGATCAAACGACACCAACGTACCCACCGCCTGCTCGTCCTTCGAAGGCAGCATAAAACCCAAAAAATCGGTCGCAAACAAAAATCGATGGTCGCTCGACACCAACACCTGGGAAGGCGAACTACCCGCGGGCACTTCCACCTTACTTCCCGGTACCTGCTCCAGCCTGCCTGCACCGTCGATCGTAAAACTCACGTAGTTCGGCAGCTCGGTGATCGTATGCAGCGGGTCAAAACTCTTATTGGCCACATACACATACCTGCCGTTGACCGCAATGCTGCAAGGCGTCTGCCCACCCGATGCAAAAGGACTCCCCGACACCGGCGACAAAGACCCGTCCCGCCCAATCGCAAAAACAGCCACAGTGTTGCTTCCGCCATTTACAGCCAGTAAATATTCACCATCAGGACTGACGATCAGCGGATCGTCGGTATCATCCGGCCCCAACCCCTCACTCGGATTGCCGACCCCGGAGCCCCCGGTTAGAAAAGGACTGCCAGACATGGGCACGACAGACCCGTCAGGCATATGACGATAAGCCAGCACCGCATTGGCGCCGTCATGATAATCATTGCTCAATACATAAACGATCTTCCCCTCCGCAGCGCCGCTGACGCCACCGGGATTCTTCGTACAGGAAAATAAACTGACGCAGGCCACTGCGCCAAAAAAGCAGTTGAGTAAACGCGGGTTCATAAAAAATGTTTTCACAAAGAACGCGAACCCCAACAAGCAAATCCTCACGGAAGAATCACAAGACTGTATCAAAAGTATCCATCCGGATCATAAGAATATTCCATCCATTCCGGACCTCGGCCCGAAACCCATATCCGTGAAGCGCAAGCACCCTCCTCACAATGGTCAACCCAATGGCCGGCACCGCAGGCCGGCCCGCCCCGGCCTCATTGATCCACGCTACAAGGTCGGCAGGCAATGCCTTGCCTTCATTCTCGATCCGAAAAACAAGCGCAGCACCTTCCCGCTCTATCCCAACCGCGATCCGCCCGCCCGCCGGTGTATACGCCAACGCATTGACCATCAAATTCTGCAGCACCCGCTCCATCATCGGGACATCCGCATCTATCCATGACCCATCCTCCACCCCCCGCTGCCCGATCCGGTCCTGCGCTCCCACAGCCCGCAAAACCTCCCCCATCATCTCCGAAAAAACGAACGGCTCCCGCTTGGCCTCGAAACTGGGCGACTCGATCTTCGCCAACTCAAAAAGCTGGTTTACCATCCCCTCGACCTGCCGGATCTTCCCCACCACCAACTCCAAATACTCCTGCTCCTCCTCCGGTGACAGCTCCCCCTTCTTCAATACCAATGTCTCCCCATACCCGCGGGCAATCGCCAGCGGCGTCCGAAGATCGTGCGACAGATTCACAATAAAATCGCCCTCACGGAACCGCTTCCCCATCACATTCACCAACTCATCAAACCGCACCCGCATGCGGTGCAGATAAAGCATGGTCACTAACAAGGAGATCGTCAGGATCGCCGCCACAGTCATCAACACCGTCGGCGTCACCTGGCTGTTGTATAACATCTGCGTAACCGAGCGATACTGCTGATTGCCCAACACCACATAAATATATCCCAGACGCCCCGACCCCCCTTCCACCGCCGCCGCCGAAAAGATCTTGCGATGCGCGGGATCGCGCGGATCAGGACCGCTGATATGCTTGGTCCCGCCACAGTCCATATAACGATGAATGTCGGTCAGCGGGATGACAGGACTCTTGATCTCCCCCGGCGCGCCATGATAATAGATCACCCGTCCACCTGTATCCAAAAAGTACACCTCGGCACTCGGACTGATCACCATGGCATCATAAAAAACGGAATCCGCCTTATGCCTGTCAAAACCCTCCCGCCCATACGGCGAAGTAAACCGCGCGATATGAGAAGCCACATCTTTGTTCAGCAACTGTGTGCTCGCCTCATAGAAATTGGTCGTGGCCAAATAGGTAACCCCAGTAAAAACCACACATAACAAAGCCGTCAACAAGAAGACGACAACATAGATCTGCCGGAAAAGCGCAAAGGGTGACCGGTTCATTCCGCAAACCGGTAACCGGCTCCCCAGGTGGTTAAAATATATTCCGGCTTGTTCAGGTTGGATTCGATCTTGATCCGTAACCGGTTGATATGCGAAGTGACCGTATGCTCATATTCCTGAAAAGCAAAGCCCCAGATGATCTCCAGTAACTCGTGGCGGCTAAACGTCTTTCCGGGATGCGTCGCCAAAAGCCATAGCAGGTCGAATTCCTTCGGCGTGAGCTCCAACCGGCTGCCCCTCACCGTTACCTTCCGTTTCTGCCGGTCGATCACCAGCTCCCGGAAGAAAATGGGATCCGACTCACTCCTCTCCTCCTGTTCTCCAACCCCGACCAGGGCCCCGCGCCTTAACAAAGCCCGGGCCCGCGCCATCAACTCCGCCACCCCGAATGGTTTGGTAAGATAGTCGTCAGCCCCCAGTTCCAAAGCCAATACCTTATCCATCTCCTCGCCCAATGCACTCAACATGAGGATCGGCGTCCGGCTGTTACTCCGGCGTATCTCCTTGCAGAACTCAAACCCGTTCCCATCGGGCAACAGGATGTCCAGCACGATCAGGTCAAAAGGCTCCCTATTCAGCCACTCCAACGCGGTCGCTCCCTTATCACAGGCCGTCACAAAAAACGACGGCGCCCGAAAATGCAGCGTCAGCAGGCTCGTAATGGCAGCATCGTCCTCCACTAACAGTATACGGTTCATACCCACAAATTTACTGCCCTTCCCCCAGCAAACCCACCAAGGCTGTCACCAAAACTTCCCGTCCCGTTGTCTATTCTTCCCGACCCTGCCCCCCATTAAAAATCGTACCTTTGCACCGTGAAAGAGGAGAAAAAGAACATACGTCAATTGACAATCAGCGACTTAACCCAATACTTCGAAACCCTGGGCGAAAAGAAATTCCGCGCACACCAGGTCTGGGAGTGGCTCTGGACCAAACACGCCCACAGCTTCGAAGACATGACCAACGTCAGCAAAGAACTGCGTCAGCAGCTCGCTGACGACTTCTCCCTTCCCGCCCTGACCGTCGACGCTACCCAGTACTCCGCGGACGGCACCATAAAAAGCCGTTTCCGTACGGTCGACAAACACCTCGTCGAAGGCGTCCTCATCCCTACCGATGAACGGAAGACCGCCTGCGTCTCCTCGCAGATCGGCTGCTCCCTAAGTTGTAAATTCTGCGCGACCGGCTACATGGCCCGCAAACGCAACCTCGACTTCGACGAGATCTACGACGAGGTCGTGCTCCTCAACCAGCAATCCGAGCGCGTCTACGGCAAGAAACTCTCCAACATCGTCTTCATGGGCATGGGCGAACCCCTGCTCAACTATAAGAATGTCCTCCACGCCATCGAACGCATCACGGCGGAAGACGGTCTGGCCATGAGCCCCCGGCGCATCACGGTCTCTACCGCCGGAGTAGCTAAGATGATCCGGCAGCTGGGCGACGACAAGGTCAAATTCAAACTCGCCGTCTCCCTCCACGCCGCCAACGACAAGAAGCGAAACGAGATCATGCCCATCAATGAGTCCAACAACATCAAGGCCCTCATCGAAGCACTCAATTACTTCTATCAACAGACAGGCAACGAGATCACTTTCGAATACATCCTCTTCAAAGACTTCAACGACAGCCGCCAGGATGCCGAAGACCTCGTCAAGCTCTTCCGCCAGGTGCCCGCCGACCTCGTGAATATCATTGAATACAACCCGATCGATCAGGCCCTCTTCGCAAAACCCGAAGAAGACGCCATCCAACAGTTCATGCAACACCTCGAAAAGAACCGCGTCAACGCCCGCCTCCGCCGCAGCCGCGGCAAGGACATCGACGCGGCCTGCGGCCAACTCGCCAATAAAGACCAACTCGCATAATCATACAGCCAACTAGCTTTTAGTTCGATCCATATACAAGCAAGTCAAGATTGGCCGGCCCGCTACCACCGGCGGCATTCGCATAAATGCCCAACTTGGTTCCCGGTGTATCATACACTTTCGTAACCTGCTGATGAGCGTTCAGCGCAAGCACATCCAATTGTGCAACCAGCTCATTCCCATCCATGATCGTAAGATCCAACGTGACACTGGCGCCGGATCCTGCCCTTTCGTCGCTCACGACCCTGATATGCGAATAGCTGCTGATATCAACCGTACCGATCAACTGACGCTGCCCGGCCGGAATGGACACCGAACCCTCCTTAGTCCTGAAGAGCAACACGTTCGAACTCGCCACAGAAAGAGCCCTCCTCGCTGGATGCGATTTCCAGCTCACGAAAAGCAAGAGGCCGGTCATCACGGTCACCGGCAAAACCGCTTTTTTGAAGATGTTCATACATTTAATTTTAAAGATGAAAAAATAGGTTCGTAGCTCACTGCCCGATACCAAAATCAAAAATCCGGATAGAATTACCGCTGTAAAAGCCCGCCACGCTGGTTTGCGCCTGCTCATATTTAGAGGTTACAACTTCCCTCGCCGCGGTCATGCCCTGGGAACTGGTACCCACCACCGCTACTCATCGCACTCGTCGTCACCTGGTCGAAATAAGCCGTGCCCCCCCCCCCCCCCCCAATCCCCGCCCCCAACCGGGGTGCACGCCGCCCCACCAGGCAAAAAGAAAAACGGGGGGGCGGCC